>Ga0116231_10010596_pt1 | contig 14730 bp, 19 predicted proteins | sample S1TSphgellanicum_2_FD_89695 | JGI IMG/M metagenome (GOLD analysis project Ga0116231, IMG submission 89695) | Host-associated microbial communities from peat moss isolated from Minnesota, USA - S1T2_Fd - Sphagnum magellanicum MG | ecosystem: Host-associated > Plants > Peat moss > Unclassified...
TGAAGAAAAGAGAAGCAAACCATCAACACCAAGGTATTTAACTACAAGACCAAACCACAAAAAACCAAACTAAAATAAGTAAAGAAAGTAATTCAACCTTGTGAAAGTAACCTAGTTACTTTCTTACTTCAGTAACTAATGAAACTTAACTAGTTGAGCTTGAATTCTCAACATGTAAGTAGCTTTTAAAACTTACTTTTTACAATGTAACATTTGATTTAAATATGTGTCAAGTATATTCTACCAAAAATAAATAAATAAATAAAATTGGTGAAGCCTTTGAATATACAATGATCTTTATGTTATAATTTCATAAATGTATATTTCATTAAATTTTCTAATGAAAAAGTAAGTTTGAACATTAGATTGACCAATCAATTTCGAATCTACTTATTTCTTACTTTTATTATTTCAAAGTTTTAAAAAATTTGTAATTGATTTACAATAAACCCAATTGAAGGTTCAATAGTTTCAAAATGAAATTTACGTAAAATTTGAGACTACTTTCTTGTGTTTTTATGAAAAACTACCTTTTTTTAAAATTGATATTTTTCTGACAACTTTTTCTATATACTTTACCATGCTTTAACCTAATGGCACAAAAAAAAATTATTGAATTTTTAAAAAAATATTCAAAAGTGATTTTTAAAACTATAATTTTATTTTTCCTTAAACAAGGGTCTACATCCAAAGGGCTTAAATTTTTTTTGAGTTCTTAGAACTTATTATATATTGAAATTTTTATAATAAAATAGGGAGCAACATGACCTAAATAAATGAGGGTGTAGATCTATCCATTAAGGTGTAAAACCCTAAAGTTATGTAAGCCCTAAATAAGTGAAGGTGAAGAAATAACCTACAAAAGAAATCCAAGTTCTCTTCCACACTCACCACTTCTACAACATATGACATTCATCTGAAACCTTTGATTTGCAACTAAGTTCAAATCTTGGCTGGTTTTGACTAATTCAACAAGCATGTGACACCTTTGATGTGCATAATTTTTGAAATTATTTTTTTCAAGAATTTTTTTGATTATGCAACATTTGCTTTTACAAGCTTTTGGATTGTTGGTTTATTTAAGGAACAAGCTCAAGGTTGATTTGTAAGGAGGTGAGTTTGGGGAAAGAAGTAGAAGCAAGAATGTGCTCAAGGTCTTTGGTTTGGGCAACAAACACTTGAACAACTTGTGGGGAAAAACTAGTACATGCATTTCACTTTCTAACCCTTTTTCTTTTGTTATTTCTCGTACCTCTTATCTTTTGGGTGTTTTTGAACAAAAAATATGTACATGTGTTATCCAAATTTGTTTCGTTCCTTATTTTGTTTTATTGGCTTGTTTTTTTTCTTATATTTGTTTTGTTTTTAGGTTTGGGGCAAGAAACACAAGTCATGTGTGGGGTCTACTAGCTTGGGGCATCAAGCATATTTATTAAACCTTCTTAAGACATTTAGTATGCATCTCACTCTTTAACCTTTTTTTTTTTCCTTTTTTATATCCTTTGTCTTTTGGGTGTTCTGACATCTTATATACATGTGGCATGGTTTGTTTCATTCCTTGTTTCTTTTTTTTAGCTGATTTGTTTTTTCCTTATATTGTGTAAATGTTTTTGGGTTTGGGGCAAGAAGCATGGCCCCCTTGTTTTTTGAGAACTCTTTTTCTTTTTCTTTTTCATTTATTGTGTACATGCATTTGAGTTTAGGGCAAGAAGCATAGCCCCTTTGTCTTTTGGGAGTTTATTCTTTTATTTGTTGGTTTTTTTTTTTTGGTTCTTTTATATTGTGTACATGCTTATCAAAACCAATGTTACATGTGTACCAAATCAATGTTATACAACAGTAAGCCTCAAGTGGTAGACTTGTTTTTAGGAAAAATTCATGTAATTTAGATGGGGTTTGAATTAAGCATGCAATTTTGAAGACAACATGCTAGGATTTCGGACCCAAGTGTTGGGAACTCAAGTTTCTCACTTAAGGCTAATTAAGGGCCAACATTTGCTAATATTAGTAAGGAATCTTTGGAGTATGAAGTTGAGTTAAGGAAGGAAGTGTTTCAAGCATGAGTCTTAAACCAAATCTAGATGTGGTTTTAAACCTTTAAAGCTCGCATAACCATCTAACACTAATTATTTCCTCATCCATACAAATTGCGGTTTGTTTTCTTCATGTCTCTTTCCTTTTTATGTTGGTATAACTTTTTTTTCTTATTTGATTTTGACTTATCAAGTTTTTTGTCATTTAATACGTATGATAATGTGTCACATTTGTTGTTTTTCTATTTTATCTTTTCTCTAAGCTATATTTTGTGTGTTTTTTGTCATGTCACATAGTTTTGTGGTTTGCAAAATAAATCAGCCCACACCATGTTGCATTTTTTAATACTCAACATTATTGTGACAAATTAAATTGTTAGTTTATGATTTTAGGATGTGACTTTCAAAATGACATGTTGTTAAGAGGTGATGAATGCATTTTGATTTGCTGTAATTGATATTTCATACCCATTTCAAGCATATTTCAACAAGGTGTGGGAAATTCATTCAGGTGGTATTTACTGATTTTTGCAAATGAAATGGGGCGAGTGCAAAAATGTGGTTATGGGTGATGATTGTGGCTATCAAAACCTTGAATCATCATCAAAATGTGGCAAATGTAGTACCTAATTTAGTAGTTCTTATACCAAGTTTGTTACATCAAAACAATATTGGAGTTACTTATGCAAGAACTTCAAATTTCAGAATGGAACCAATAAGATCTATGCCATTATATTCTATGGCAATGCCCCAATCTATTATTATAGTTATGGAAGCTCCATTTGTATCAGCACCAGTCCATATTGTTGATGGTGTTATATTTAAACCACAAACTCCAAGTGGAACAAAATTTGTGAATTTGCATGAAAATATACCTAGAAATGTGAACAAAGTTTTTGCTAGTCGACCATTAAATCTAGGAGGAGGCAGTTCAGATCCACAAGGACCATAAAGACTTCTAGGATATTTTGGATTGCTAATGGAGAATCTAGGCAGGCCACCATTACCATGAAACAATATCGTTTGCCATTTAATTATCTTGAATATGTCAAGGATTTTGACCCAGATGCTCACGTTAGAGTATTTAAAATTGCCGTTAAAACAAATAGTGAGACATTTGATGCAAAAATTGTTAATATATTCAATTTACCTTCAAAGATACTATGTTTGACTGGTGTAACAATTATATGGGAAATTACCCAAATTACACTTTTGCAAAATTTCAGTGATCATTTTGTAAAAGGCATAGAAAAGTTCAAAATGATGAATAAGTTTACCTATAGTTGAAAAAATGAAGCAATAGAAAAATGAAAAAGTGGAAGCCCATTATGAGAGATTATTGAAGTTGGCCAATAATCTTCAACATAAGACAATAGATAGTTTTTTAACTAATGTTTTTAGATCTGGATTACAACCATATTTGCATGTAGTAATAGCAAGTATGAACAAAGAAACTCTACAGCAGCATAAGGAAGCAACTTTGGTTTGTGAAGAAGGAATTTCTGAAATAGAGGCCATAAGTATTATGTCAGTACCAAAGAATAGTAAGACAATATTAGCTCAAAAACCTTAGACAGTCCTAAAGAAAACAAGAATGTATTGTACAAATTGTCACAGGACAAATCATAATGTTTAAACATGTAGAATCAAAAGAAGAAAACCATGTTCCTATAGTCTTTGAGGTTACTACTCAATAGATTAAAGTACAAAGGCCTATGAACTATTCTTGTCATACATGTGGTGACACTGGACATAAGATCATAGATTGTCCTAAGTACAATGATGTGCAAAATATGTTTAAGAACAAAGGAGTGAAGCTAACAGATAAACAACGTGTGGTAGAACCCAAGGTTCCAAATCCTTCAGTCCGTATGGTGGATGTGAATATGGCCATCACCAAAAGTAAGGTTACTAAAGAATAGGTGTTTAAGGATAGAAAGCCAATTAAGAAAAACTTTGCTACTAACTAGGAAAAGGAGCACAAATTACAACAATCTTTTGTCAAGACTATACAAGAGATGTAAGTAGAAGACCCACCACAAAATTTGATTCCAAAGGAGAAAGCACAGTGGAATACAAATTGGGCAAGATTGCTAGAATCTGAGGTGTCCATAAAACCAATTATACCACAAAGTTTGTCTACTAATCCTATCAATAAAGTTATGTCCATGGAACACATATTCCAAGATATCAATAAACAATTGCTGGAGACTACCTATACTTTGAAGTTAGGTCAATTGTTGAAAATAGCACTAGATCTTTAAAAATATACGTGGCATAAATTGAAGCTAGAAAAACCTAATATAGTTACTAAACATATATCAAAATTTAGCATAGCTATAGTAGTTGAGACACATTCCGAACTAAACACAACCATTATAGAAGTTGATAACCAAATTACAGTTATCCATATACAAGTTGGGAATAACATTATTGAAGATATTTTGATAGATGGAAGATCAAGTGTGAACATTATAACAGAAAACCTTAGAACAAAGTTAAATTTACCCAAACTAAGACCAGCTCCATACTGCCTTAGAATGGCAAATCATAGTATGACCAAACCTTTAGGAATCATCATAAATTTGAAAATTCACATACATGGTATTCCATATATAGCCACATTTATTGTTATGAAATATAGTGTGGTAAATTCTACCTATTTTATGTTGTTGGGAAGACCTTGGCGCATAGATGCAAAGGTTACACATGACTAGGGTAGCAATGTCATTACTATTGAAGGTAATAAAAACAATTAAAAAAAATCAGTTAATAGGAAATTGGAAGCAGAAACCAAAAGGCCCCAAGTACTTATTTATTATGACTTAGTGGAAGAGTTAACATATGAAGAGGAAGATCTGATCTTTGAGACAAAACCATAACTGTTTTCAACTAGCACAATTACTCTCTTGGAAAAAATGGTTTCATTGTTGAATGTTGGAGTGTCAAAAATCAAAAACATTGAGGAATCTGATCCAAAGCAAAGGACATCATATTAAATGGTTCTGATTTCTGAACAATGAAATCAGAAGACTTTTGTGTTAGACCAAAGGTTTCATTGGAAAAGAAGGTTTATCTGAAAACCTATTACCATCATATCCAAGATGATATTCAACTGGATGAAACACCAACAAAAATACAGGTACAAAATCTTCAAATAGCAGGTTGGACTTTACAACTTGTTAAGCCAAATCTTGGCACAGAGGCAAATCCATAATACATCAAGGTTAATTCACAATTGACAAAGGAAAAGACTAAAGAACTTCAAATATTATTTAAGGAATTCAAGGATGTGTTTGCTTGGACTTACAAAGATCTAAAAGGCATACCTCCATAATTGGCTCAACACATAATTGAATGTGATACCTCAATTCCACCAACATGTTAAGGAAGGTATAGATTAAACCCTAATTATGCTGAAGTTTTCAAATAGAACATTGATAAACTATTAGCAACTAGATTTATTCAACCAATAGAGGAGGCACATGGTTATCACCCATAATGGTAGTGCCTAAAAAGAATGGCAAATTGAGAATTTGTGTGGATTCAAGAAGCTCAATAAGGCAACAAAAAAAGATCCTTATCCTTTGCCATTTTCTAATGAGGTATTGAACACTGTAACAAGGTATGAAACTTATTCATTTCTAGATAGATATTCAGGATACCATCAGATTTCAATAGCCTTTGAGGATAGATACAAAACAACTTTTGTAATAGATTGGGGAGCTTTTGTTCGAATGGTGATGCCATTTGGTGTCAAAAATGGGCCACCAACTTTCTAAAAAACAGTTAATAGAACCATCAAAAAGTACTTAGATCAGTTCATGAAGATATTTTTGGATGATTTCATAATTTATAGTGACATGGAAAGTCATTTAATGAAGTTCAAACTTTACTTTTAGAAATGAAAAGAATATAGAATCAGTTTTAACCCAGAGAAATGTGCTTTTATGGTATTTTCAAAATTGATTTTAGGGTTCATAGTTTCCGAGGAAGGAAAAATACTAAACCCTAAAAAGGTTCAAGTAAATATGCCAGTACTTACCAATCCATAGCATATTCAGGTTTTTAATGGTATGGTTTAGTTTTATAGATGTTACATCAAGAACTTTGCTTTTATCATGGCATCAATCACCAAGTTGATGAGGAAAACAAAACCTTTTATCTAGGCGACAAAATGTTAAGAAGCTTGGGATCATATCAAGTAGAAGTACATGGAAACACCAATTTTAATACCTCCAAATTGGCAATTGGAGTTTCATGTGCACACAAATGCATCATTATTGGCAATAAGTGCAATGTTGGCATAGAGGCCAATTGGTAAGTATGACCAACCTATATAGTATATGCCTTTAGACTACTCGATAAAGTAGAAAAAAAATTGTACTATTATAAAAAAAAAAGCCTTAACAATGGTTTATGCTTTACATAAGTTTAAACATTTTTTGTTGGGAAACAAATTTATTTTTTGTGTAGACCATATGGCTATGGTGTACTTGGTCAATAAACCACATGCTTTAGGAAAGATATCAAGATGGTTATTGTTATTCTTGGAGTATGAATTCACAATAGTCTACAAACTTGGTAGAACACATGTAGTTGTTTATGTTTTATCTAGATTGCTAGATAGTTTAGAACCATTAGGTGTCCTAAATCAAACTGTGGATGCATCATTATTTTTTGTAGAACCTATATGGATGCAAGAAATAAAAACCTATTTAAAAATAGGTCAAATGCCAGAAACTCTAAACCTAGCTCATAAATAGAAGTTGGCCAAAAAGGCAAAACATTTCATTCTGAAAGAGGGAACTATGTACAAAGTGGGACAAGACAACATAGTGTGTAGATGTTTGACCACCTCAAAAGCATAGATTGTTCTGAAGGAGTTACATGAAAGAATGGCTAGAAGACATTTTGCTGCAAATATTATTGTAAAGAAAATTTTGGATGCAAGATATTGGTGGCCAACTTTATTCAAGGATACTCATGACTTCTGCAAAAGCTATAATAGTTGTCAAAAAATTAAAGGACTCAAAATAAAAAGTTTGGCCAAGTTGGTAACAACACTTCTAGAAGTACCTTTTATGAAATGGGGTCTAGATTTTATAGGTCCAATTAAACTAGTAAGAAAACTAACAAGAAACAAATACATTTTGGTGGCCACCTATTATGCAACCAAGTGGATATATAAAAGCAAAAGCACTCAAAACCAATACTGTAGTAGTTACAGCTAAATTTTTATATGAATATATTCTAACTAGATTTGGATGTCCATTGACCATAGTTACAGATCAAGGAATACATTTCATCAATGACACAATAAAAGATCTGACAAAATAATTTATGTTGAAGCATGTTAGTTCTACTACATATTATCCACAAGGAAATGGAAAAACAAAGTCAACTAACAAAGTCATTAGTAGATTATTGACTAAGTTAGTTAATGAAAAAAAAAAAACTAGGATGAACATATGTCTATAATTTTATTTTCATATAGGATTACTTACAAGGTGGTAACAAGTTATACACCCTACTATTTAGTCTATGGTTTGCATCTTCTTATGCCAACAAAATATGTTCTATTAGCTATCAGTGGGGACCACAGAGATGTAGAACCAACAAAAATGTTAACATCCAGAATTACAAAATTGGAAAAGTTACATGAGAATAGATTAGAAGCTTAGAACAATGTGGGAACCAACCAGTGGATCAAATTTTTGTGGAATCAACAGAAAAATACTGAGGAGAAGTTCCAATTTGGAGATTATGTCTTATGGTTTCCCAAAGGAGAAAAAACACATCTAGGCAAATTCAAAAAAAATTGTTTGGTCCATTCATGGTATAGTATTGCTTACCCAATAATATTGTTATTTTGGTTTCTGTCAATAATTTTGAACCAAACCCAATATTAGTTAGTGTTAATAAGTAGAAACCATATATATATATATATGGAATAGATTAAAAGGGATTCAAAGTTCAAAGGATCAGAAGTCTTTACAGTCCATAGATGAAGACCACATTGAAGAAAAATTTGATGAAAATTTAAAAGATCAGAGAAAAACAGAGACAATTGGGACTGATAAAATAATAGTATCAAAAGCAGCCCTAATAAATCTGATAAGTTAGTAAATTATGAACAAATACCCAAACCATGGTTATATAGTTTCATAGTTACCGGATCATGGGGTAGATAAGTCAATGACACCAGAACAAAATTATACTAATCTGATGACTCAACATAGGCCAGAGGGAATTTGTAGTGTGGATAAAACCAGGTCATTAGAATCGTGAATGCCATCAAAATTACCCAATGCCACGTCCACAAAATTCCTTGGTCAGCAAGTATTAATTGTAGCCCATGTTGATGTCAATATGAATTTAAGCAAGAAACAACAAATTTCAAAAAATAAAATAATATACAAATCATTAAAACATTTACCCTAAAATGAAAAATGAAACATCGCTTCATGAAACAAGGTGATTTCGTTTTAGAAGGCGGCAAACACCAGATTGATTTTGTTTTCGTTTTCTACAAGTAGGTTTCAATCCTTTTATGTCTCCAGAATGAGTGCTAAAGAAAGTTTTGTGGAAAAATTACAAAGATAATCTAAAAAGAAGTTGCAAAAGTTGAAAGAGGGGCAAAAGAAATTGAGAGAGCAGTAAAAATTTGCAAACATTTTGCCGCTGCAATTTAGGTTTCTAGAAAGAGGTTTGCCTTTTCCTTTTCCAATTTATTATTCTTCTTCTTCTCAGAAATCCTCTCTGATATCCAAGTTTGAAATTTTTTTTGAAACAATTAGAAAAAACAAGAAAGATTGAAAGGAAACATTGAGGAGATATAAGAAAGCCTATAAAACAAGCAAGTCCTAGTGAACAAATCAGTCCCATTTCTATTTCAAATTCTAAGGAAGACCAGCAAAAGGATGATTTGCAACAACAATAATTGCCATTACATCGAAAGGAGCATTTAAAAGCACATTCTAAAGAAACTTCATATTCCCAACAATAAATGCATGAAGAGAACAAGTCAGGAAGCAACGGTTGCAAATTTGTGTGGGAAGAAAGTGAGAAATCATTAAGATGATTAGGTTAGGTATGTTTTTACTCTAACAAAGCAAAATTACAATAGCAATTTAAAGAACATCTTGTTTTGGACAAGCTCTAGAGAGGAAAAGAGAGCCTGGGGAAATAGAGTTGGATTAGTATGCATGTTTGTGATTGGATGGAAGATTCCTTACCACAACATTCTAGTTGAATTTTTGAAAAATTGGAAGTTGGATCCTGAACATAACAAAATCAAGGTTATGTTGGGGGACAAGCAGAGTATAATAGATAAGCATGTCTTGGCAAAAAAAATTTAAATTTGCCATACAAGAGAGATAGAGGTAGACCAAGCAGAAATGTCTGATGCCAAAGTAACATTAGCAGATATAGTAAATAGAGTCCCTGACACATACAACACCAATGAAAGGTGGGTCATGAAAAAGACAAAGTTAAAGTATGTTAATAAAATTGTGCCATTTTGCCAATTATTTACTAGAAGGATAAGGTGCAATATTTTAACAATAAGTCTGTTATGATGATCTTTAGAGCACATCATGGAAAGTTTGTTGATTGGGCTGTAATCATGTATTCTCAATTGGTTAAGGAATTGATCAAATGGGAAAAGTGTCAGAAAAATATGATTGAAGGAACATCCAAAAAAGAACCAAAAAAAGATGTATGTCATTTTGCCATAGTCCTAGAAGTTTTGTTTCAAAAGTGGTTTCCATTAGAAAGAGCAAAATCACAGGAGAAGAAGAAACATGCAAAGCAACCTCAAGAGGACAAAAGAAGAAGAAGAAACAATCTAAGAGAAAGGTTCATTAAGAACAAAAGGCCTTTGAATCCTATACACATCTCTCCTAAAAAGGAAAAACAGCCAAAGACTAGGACAACTAGAAGAACAATTTTGATGTCTCAATCTAAGTGATGATGAAGAGATAGAAACTATGTAGAAAAGCTAGAAAAGACAGGAGGATATTACAATGAAAGGCAATATTGATCCTTAATAAATAACATAATTGTTAAGGAAATAATAGTAGTAAAATCAAAAACAGAAGGATAAATCCATATTTCTTAATTCTAATTCAAGACTACCAATTTTTCCCAAGCATGAACAAAGATTAGATGGGCAAGAGCATCAAAAATGGCCCAAGAAGGTGCCAGAGTCTCAAGTTTAACATTCAACAAAGGAGCAAATATAGGATTTTGCCCTAAATCCACCATAAGTAAAACAATTTATTCCATCACCACAAAATAATGAAGGTATGTTGCCTTCAAGACCAAGTTCTACAATAGGCATGAATGTATTTAGAGAATTATGGACTGCACACATGAGTCTAAGTTCATCATGTAAAAGTTCTAAGGGTTAGACTCCTAGGTTTCATACACCAAGGTCTGTGCAAGGGATAGAAGTAGAATTGGATGAGCACAAAAGAACTACTACTATGTTTCAATAAACAATAGAATACAATGTACAAATGACAAATATTTTGCTTATACTTTATATTTTGGAGATCAAGAACAAACTGATTATAGAGGAAAAGGATAGATCTGTTTAAAATTTGCAGGGAGCTTTGGAGAAGGAGTAGAAGCTCAAAGCAGAGTTGTAGGATAGGAATAGTGAGAATAGTCATGTATTAGCAGAACTCTAAGCAGCTAGATAGACGATACAATAACATGGAGAAACAAAACAAAGATTTGGAGATTATAAAAATAAAAAAGGATTCCTTGCAAGCAACTTTAAAAGAGATAGATGCCAATGTTGGGGTTTAAAAGCAGGAAAAGATACTCTAAATGTAAAGCATACCAAACTTCAGAGAGACTACAAAAAACATGGAAGAAACTCTCTTGAAGGAACAGAAGGAGTTGGAGGAGCTCAAAGTGGACAATTCCAATGCATATCAAGCTAAGAGTGAGGTACAAAAGCAAGCTAACCAAAGGCATGCACAGATGGATAGAAATTTGCAAAAGCAGATGGTCTTTAATGAAAAGTTAAACAAACTTCTAGAGGCGACTCAGAAGAAAAAACCCTTCAATTATGATATTGTCTTTAGAAAAAATAGTGAATTTGGGAAATAGAATAATTTGCTTCAAGTAAAACTTACGACATTATCAATGGAGGAAAAAGATGTAGACTTATGGTGGGATGTAGTTCAAGACATTGTTCAGAAGGATATTGGGAAGGTCTGCGGAAAGTATGAGAGGAATGAAAGGCTTTACAGACACATGATTTCTTAGATGGAAAAAGTTATGCCATCATTTGAGTATGAACCTTGAGTTCTATTTCCAAAACCAGAGACTTCAAATGAGGAAGAAAACAGAAGGGATATATATGGGGCAAGACCATTAGGTATAAGAATAGCAGAAGAGTTAAGAGACTTTAAAGGAGGAAAGGATAGCCTTGAGAAGGAGGTTATTAAAAAAGACTCTAGAACATGTATAATTTGTTTTGCAGGAAGTTAGTTTTTAGGAATATGCATTTACAACCACAAAAATAAGGGAGCAGATACAACTTAAGGAACATATAATTTAGGAGGATTAATAGGGTCAAATTGAGCTTGTGTTAGAGTTGCAACAATGGGATCAAACTCATATTACATCAGATCTACAGTTAAATCAATAGTTACAAGTTGTATCACAGTTGCAACAACAAGGTCAAAATCAAATCACATGAGATTTGTAGTTACAACAGTAGTTAAAAGTGACAACAAAGTTGTAATCACAAGAGTAGAGAACAACTTATCAACAAATAACTTCATAATTGTCAACAAGGGCATCATAAGAACAACAACAAACTTTGTATATAACAAAGAATTAGATAGTGCTTCAATTTGAAATACAAGCTAAACAAACTATAATACAGACAAAGCATATTATAATATAGACAAATCAAAATTTTGAATCACAGGATTAGAAACAACAACACATTTAACTTTATTAACACATTTTTTATCCATAATTTCAAGATGTAATTCAAAGTATAGGTGGGGTAATGTAAATGGAGTAGATACTTGTGGTAATTATTAGTTAATGTATTTATATTTACCTAGTTATTGTTTTACGAATTACTAACTAGATTACATAGTTTTTATCACCATTTGAATTTGAATAGAACATAAGACTATTTTTGTTGAGGAATATCTTTAGAGAAGAAAAAAAGATGAGGACCATTGTATAATTGTAGAACATGGAACTTTAATGGAGTATGAGAGAAAAATACTTTGATTTTTGGAAAAACTTTGTTTCCATAGTCGGAGTTTGTTGTTTTTTATGTTTTTATCATACTTTCATTATTGGATTTTAATTTTGAAACTAGTTCTAAGTAGATATGAACGAACAAACTTTGTTAGTATTAGTTTTATTACATTTCAGTCCAAATTTTAGACTAGAATATAGAATTAGAGATTTTGTATTTACCACATTTGATGTAGATGTTGAAGCCAATGTCAATTTTGCTACTACATATAATAAGCACATGGACAAGAAATAGGTGAAAGTAAAGAGGTAGTTCTTGCATCCAAGCAGGTTATAAAGCTAGGTAAAAAATTGGAGAAGTAGTCAAACGACATGTGGGAACTAAAGGATAACTTGCACCGGCATGTGAGCACTGTTGAGTTACAAAAAAAGTTAATAGCCAACAAGAATGCTTCAACTTTGAGTAGAACTTGCAAGATCTTTGGTGAGGTTTTGAACGTCAAATATCTATGACCATATACACCCACAAAACATGTACTTTAGTTATTTGTCATAATGATTGATGTTTGGACTTCATTATTGGGTGTTTCATCAACTTGGGATGTAGTTAATAAATAACAGTCAATAAGCATACTGACTTGCAAAAGTTTTGTTCTAAGGCACATATGTTTTGATGTTTTGTGTCGATAATGTGGATGGGATGATGTTTGGGGCATTAGACATGTGTCCCTTATGTAAAAATTCGATGGAATACCAAGGAGGATCATATAGATGTAGAGGTTTTATATCAGCTTAGAACAACTACACCTTAAATACAAAAACCCTACAATGCATTGCTTCAAAGTGGTAGATTCTCGAAAATAACAATAATGTGTATGAGGTTGGTGTATCTTTCTCTCTTTCTCCTGGCCCTCTCATTCCTATCTCTTTTATTTCACTTCAACTATTTTTTTTTGTGTTATTGAGTTTATTGGCACTTTCGATGGGGGAATTGGTTCAAAATTAATCATGATTTGCTTATTGTTTGTTAAGTGAATAGAAAATGGAGTTAAATCTCATGGACTTTTTTTTGCTACTAGTTTAAAGGACAAAATAATAAGAAACATAAACATATGCTACTGCTAACATCTACAGCAAAACCTGAACAATTAGACCAAGATCTAAGAAATGGGTTCTTGTCAAGATGTGGATTCATCTTTTATGGTCAACTTTACCTTTTGCAAATGAATCCAATTGTGTCATGATCTTTTAAATACTCGTTTGATGTTCGATCTGGGGAACCTTGTTTTGCTATTTTGTTAACACCTCAAATGTTCGGTCTTGATTACATTTTTAAGTTCATAAATTGACAAATGGAAACCTTCGATAAGTTCAATGTGAAACACTAAGATGTGAGACATTGCATTGGTTGATGGTTGGGATTTTGATAGGCAAAGCTAAAAACAAGTTCAAAATGGAAGTAGCTAATGGACGCATTAGACTAGGGAATTGGGTATTGGATATTATGCTTGTCACATTTGCCTTAAGTCATGTGTGCATTACCAAAATTTATTCCTTTTATCAGCTTCAAATCTTTTTGCTAGGATTGAAACCTTTCCAATATCTACTACTTTAAGATCCAAATAATGCCATATTTTTGCACATAAAATATGGAAAAAATGACCCACTAAAACAACAAGAAATTGCAAAATTGATCATAGGTTGAAATGAACATGTTAATTAGTTACAACTAAGTGTGCATATATGGGCTGAACCCATTTGCTATATACATATTTGTAAGCATCCATTTTTTCAGGAGCTATGGACTACTTCAAGCTATTGAAATCTAGTGCCATTTTGACCATCTTGACCCTTCTAGAATGGTTCTTCTTACATGCATTGAAGATGTTGAATGAAGGTTGTGAGAGCCATATTGACCCAATATAAATGTTTGTATTATTGGGTTCAAGATTTAGGTTCAAGTTGTAAGGTTAGTTTAATTAAAAACAATTGTTGGACGAGAATCAATATACATAAATAAAATAGAACTTATGACCATTGTTTCCAATCTCTCCTTTTGTGAGTTTTGGGGAAAAGTTATTTTGAAAACACCTTTTGGTAATAAATCAAAATAACACTTGATGAAAAATGAAAAACAATACTTGGAAATAACATATGAAATAACTTATGATTAAAATGGATTTTTGAAATTAAATTAAAAAAAAAACACCTTAAGAAACACATGAAAATGACATTGAAAACACCTTGCAAAATTTGCAAAATTTGCAAAAATGGCATTAAAAAAAATTGAAAATACCACTAAAAACACAATGAAAATATTTTATTGGTGGTTATTAGTGGTTATTGTATTAATGGTTACTAGTGTGAACCCGGTGCATAATGCACTCGTCGAGCTTCCCCCCGCCCGGTCCTTCCCCGCCCGTGCCCCCCACCCCGTCCGATCCTTCCCCACCACCCA
>Ga0116231_10010597_pt1 | contig 14730 bp, 16 predicted proteins | sample S1TSphgellanicum_2_FD_89695 | JGI IMG/M metagenome (GOLD analysis project Ga0116231, IMG submission 89695) | Host-associated microbial communities from peat moss isolated from Minnesota, USA - S1T2_Fd - Sphagnum magellanicum MG | ecosystem: Host-associated > Plants > Peat moss > Unclassified...
TGCCATTTGAAAAATTGTTCTATATCCACCAGATCCATTAGTTCCAATAAGATTTAAGTTATTAGATGAATCTACATAAATTTGGATATAATTATTATTTGTATCTGCAAAACCTAAAGAAGTATTATTTTTATAAGCAGTAATATTATTAAATAATATGTTTCCACTAAATATTATAGTTCCGCTTACAGTATCACCTGCTTTATTAATAGGTGTATAACCAAGTGCCGTTGTTATATCACTTGAATTAAATACGCGCGCAGATGTAACAAGTCCTTTGGCATTAATAACCAAATTATTAAATGTTCCAACATTGGAATTTACTGTTGCAAGTGTTAAAGTTGCATTTGCGCCAGTTGATGTTCCAGATACATCACCACTATAAACAGTATTTGCACCAGCAATGACCAAACCTTTTGAATTCACAATAAGAGCCGCAAATGTTCCTGCCGTAGTCACACTTGCTAATGTTAATGTGATTGTATTACCCGAAGAAGTTCCAGATACGTCACCGGATGCGACCAATGTTCCGATTGGTGTATAACCAAGAGCGGTTGTTACGTCTGAACTTTGAAGAGTAATAGCACCAGTACGACCAAATACTGATGTAACAGGAAATGCAATATTAGAACTTGATACTGCGGTAACCAATCCTTTAGCATTTACGGTTATAGTTGGTACAACAACAGTATTACCGAAAGTTCCAACATTGGAGTTAACGGTTGCAAGTGTTAAAGTAACATTTGGTCCGACATATGTACCGGTAACATCTCCAGAAATTGTGCTATTTACACCAGACGTAACTTGTCCTTTTGCATTAATTACAACTCCAGAAAAGGTTCCGGCTGTTGCAATGTTTGCTAATGTTAATGTAATTGTGTTTCCTGATGAAGTTCCAGAAACATCTCCGGAAGCAACAAGGGTTCCGACTGGTGTATAACCAAGTGCTCCGGTGACATCCGAGCTTAATAGAGTGACACTTCCTGTGCGACCGAATACTGAAATAACTTCGTTTGAAAGACCATCAATTTTATCCCATGTTGTTCCATCAAATACAACAGAATCTCCAACATTCCATTGAGTATTTCCATCAAGTAATGTCGTTCCTGCTACGTTTACTTTATAGTATTGACCTTTTGTTCCGGTTCCGGATGTAAGTGTCGGTGTATTCGTTGAAGCATTCCATGTGCCTTGATAAACCAATGCACCTGTAACTGCTGTTGGCAATTGTCCAATTGTTAATTTTCCGGTTCCGTCTAATGTTGCGATACCATTTGCAACACCAACAACGGCATTATTAACAGGAGTATATCCAAGAGCGCCTGTTACATCGGAACTTTGAAGGGTAATAACACCGGTACGACCGAATACTGATGTAACAGGAAAAATAATCGATGTATTAGATATTGCAGTAACCAAACCTTTAGCATTGACTGTAATAGCTGGAACAATAACCGCATTACCGAAATTTCCAACATTCGAATTGACAGTTGCTAATGTAAGAGGCAATGCGCTTCCTGTAGATGTGCCTGTTGCATCACCAGAAGCCGTGACGCCTGTAATATAAGCAGTATTAGAAGCTGCTGTGACTAAGCCTTTGGCATTTACAGTTAAAGTATTAAATGTTCCAACATTGGAATTTACTGTTGCCAATGTCGTAGTAATAGCATTTGTGCCAGTTCCAGAAATATCTCCGGATAATGTAATATTTTGATTCGTTGTTAAATAACCTTGGTTTTTAACAAATGCGGTTGTTGCAACATTTGTGGTATTATCGCTATTGGCAACAGTAGCTGCGGTTACATAAGAACCTAATAATACGCCACCAGAAAAAGAAGTAAGACCACTGAAACTAAAAAATCCATTTACACTATCACCTGCTTTATTAACAGGTGTATAACCAAGAGCCGTTGTTATGTCACTTGAATTAAATACGCGTGCGTTTGTAACAAGTCCTTTGGCATTAATAACCAAATTATTAAATGTTCCAACATTGGAATTTACTGTTGCCAATGTCGTAGTAATAGTATTTGTTCCAGTTCCAGAAACATCTCCAGAAAGAGTAATATTTTGATTCGTTGTTAAATAACCTTGGTTTTTAACAAATGCGGTTGTTGCAATATTTGTTGAATTATCTGTATTAGCTAATGTAATTGTTGATGTTGCAACACCACTAACACTAAAATTACCCAATACATTTAAGTTACCAGTGCTTACTGTTCCTGTGGAACGAGTAATGGAAAATGGAGTTTCGTAATATGTTCCATTATCAGTATATGAATTAAATGAAAAATCACCTCCGGTATTATTTCCATTGGGATAATCACCACCAGAAACACTCAAAATCCATCTATTTGAAGTAACAGAATTTATTATTGAATTAAATGAGATTTGTTTTGCTGTTGTATTTGTGCCATATAAAAAAATACCACTGGTAACATTTATACCATTATTAATTGTTAGTGAACCAGTAACAGTATCTCCTGCTTTATTAACAGGCGTGTATCCCAAAGCCGTTGTTATATCTGTAGAATTAAATACGCGCGCAGATGTAACAAGTCCTTTGGCATTAACAACGATATTATTAAATGTTCCAACATTGGAATTTACAGTTGCTAATGTTAGCGTTATTGTATTTCCAAAATTAGTTCCGGAAACGTCACCGGAAGCTGTTAGTGAGAAATTAGAAGTTCCTGTTGTTGCGTTTGTCACTAAACCTTTTGAGTTAACAACAACGGTACTATATGTTCCTGGAACAACTGTTGTATTTGCTAATGTTGTAGCAATTGTAACGTTTGCAGATCCATTAAAACTTACTGAACCTGTTGCATCTCCTGAAAGAGCTATTGTTCGTGCTGTTGTAAGAGTATTTGCACTTACTGGTGTTGGACCTAATACAACAAGAGAATTTGCGCCTGCTACGTTTTGAACAAAATAAAGTAATCCATCATATGTATTAACGGCGATTTCACCCGACGAAAGTTGTGTCGTTGTTGGAACGTGTCCTGCCACATTAGAGCGGCGTAGCAGTACTGTAAATGTCATTAAAGTTTTCCTTCTTCTGAATATTATTTATTCTTAGAAGTCAAAAAACAATTTTATCTAGATATATTCAGAAATATCCGGCATCTGCAACTGCTGAAACATTTCCAATGAAAGTTACGTCATGATCTACCAAGAGATCTCCGGTTACTTCTTCATTGCCTAATACGGTAACATTTGCTGTTGTTGATGTATTTGATATAACAATTACTGGTTGTTGCGTATTATAGATAATCGCATTCGAAGATTGTTGATTTTGGTTATTATTGGAATATGTTGGTTGAGAAACGATATTAATTCCAAATACATCTCCACATGGTCCAGAAATGATTTGATTGTAATTAAAACTATAAATCGTACCATTAATATTTGGTAATGATAAAACGGCATTTGCGGTAATTTTATAGTTTCCTTCATTTGCGTGTGCATAACCTATTGGACGAGGAAGATTTCCAAATCCGGTCAAATTAGTAAAAGAAGGGGGATTTATCCATAAAGAAAAACCAGTTGGTGGTGTATAAACAATTTCATTAAAAGATACAGAACTTCCATTTGCTAATGTAGATGCTATAAATTTATTTTCAGAAGCCATAGATGATATATCTATACCTCCGATTTGCATTGTCGGATCGGAAACACCATTTGCGGTATTATTTTCATCTCCCCATGTGCCATTATTTGTTCTTAGCCAAACTCTATTATTATTAAAATCGGATGCAATACATATAATATCATTTGAATTATATGTATTTGCCATACTAACATAATTATTATGAATAACTTGTCCTGTTGGTGACCAACCTAAACTTGATGGGTCGTTTCCTAAAATTGCAGAAGAATTACTTTGTATTGGACTTGCGCTACTGACGATTCCTACTCTGGATTGTTCGGTTGTTGTATTTGAATATGAAACAAGAATTTCTGTGTACCATTTTCCTGTATTTTTAGAAATAAGACTTTGAACAAGGCTGACAACATTCGAAGTATTTGCTGCAATAAATGAACCTGTTGCGTCTGCAAATGCAGATACTCCAATAGGACTAGAACCCAACATCATACTTAATCCGAAAAAAAGATATAAATTATTTATTGATTTTTAAAAATATAAATAAGTCGAATTATATCTGTGGGTTATAAAGCCTGCATTTTTTTGGATTTTGATTCCCACGATAGGACTAATGATGCAGGACGAAAAAATTAGAAAAATTTTATTAACTTATCCATTTCTTTCTTATGGAACAATGTTGAATAAGCCATATATGGGTATTATTCAAAATATTGATCAACAATTGTTATCAATGTATGTTTTGGATGGTATTCCCACAAAAGAATTAAGAAAACTTTTTCTTGACATGGGTTCTCAATGGTGGTGGGGAAGTAACAGACAATTACCTATAAACATATTTTTGAAAGATCGTTTTCGTCAATTTCGACCATATTTGAAACATTTTTCAAGAAAAGATTTTCAATTGGAACATGGTCCATCGGTATCTTTACACGATACGATTGCTAGAAGAGTTCGAAAAAGACAGATTACGTTAGTACGTTCGATGCCACCGGAATAAACCATTTGAATACAATTCGTTTTTAATAGAATTGTAATTTAAATAGCATTTTATGTTGGGTATTCCCGTTTTCATGATTATTTGGAATAAATATTATATTGCTTTTGCCTTCAATTATATCTGCATCGGATATTCTACTACCGTTTACATACCATTCTTGATATCCATCTGTAATAATATTTTTTGGATAGATATTCGCTGGTCCATCCTCGCGATGATATTTATCATTTAAATAATAAAAAATTTGTTTCCAATTATATCAATATGTAATCTATTTCTCATTTCCAAACAAGTGCGAACAATACGGCGGTATTTTGGTTTTTAAAACTAAATTCAAAATTTGTATATCCGCCAACACTTGTTGTTGATGGATTAAGATGCCATTCTTCCGAAGAATGTTTTGCGATCCATTCGATAATAGAAGTTGTCCATTTTTTTAATTCATGTCCTGACAACTGTTCTGATATCAAAATTACAATGTTTTCTTGTTTATCATGACTATATTTTTCAAAACGTCCGGCATTCAAAAAAGTTTCATTGCTGAATAAATCCATAAGATGGACGGAAAACAAGTATTGATAAGAACGCGATGAAATCACTTCAAATTCAAGAATCCAATTTGAATAATATCGACTAACTTGCAGTGGAGTGAGCATTTTCGATTATTAAATTTAATTGTACAATAATACTTGCCGCATAGGCAAAAGCGTGTGATTTTTTGAAACTATATCCATTATTAGAATCTATTTTCCAGATTTCTTTATCTATTTCGGTACGAGATTTGTTTATAAGATGTTTTTTTCCAGGACGAATAAGAGCAATAATAACTGCCAAATCAGTTATATTTTTTGGTTTTATTATGTTTACAATATTAAAATAATCATGAATATGGGCAAGCATTTCAACAATTTCTTTTTCTTGGAAAATTTCCCATGGTATTTCTGTATGAAGAAGTTTTATTAAATGTTCTTCATTTTTTACATCTCGATATATACTATTGTTCAATAAATCAATTTTAAAATATCCAAGTTCACTTGCTTTTTTGGTATTTAATGTAGCACAGTTTGTGAATGGATTTTGTGGTATATCTTGAAAATAGACACTTGTTTTATGTCGTGTTCCATCTTTTTGCAAAGCAGCAACATGTTTGATAATTGAAAGTGCCGCATCTCTATCAACCATATCGATATCAATATCTGTTTCTGCCATGGTATTTCACAAGAAAAGGTTGTTGATTATTCGTTGTCCACTACGAGACGAAAATCTGATTTTTTCTTTATATCGATTGTCATATTGAAACTGGCAGTAAAATCATAAGTTATTTCATGTTCCGACATTCTTACAATTCTAAAAAGTTCAACAAAAGATTCTGTATTTTTTTGAATTCCATGAATTAAAATAGCAATAAGCAAATGTAAGGAAGCTACTACTGGATTTTCTTTATCCATTTGCAAATTATCTGATAATTTTGAACACATTGTCATATTATGAGCAATCATCAATCTCAAATGTATAGATCTTAAATCACACCAACGATTTTTTCCTGCAAATAAATCGCTATCTTGCATTTCAACAAGAATTTTATCTTCTTTTTCCCAAATCGCTTCTACGAGATCAAAATGATTTTTTGTCAATAACACCATAGACCGACGATCTATTACAAAATCATTTATAATTACTGTTGTTATCATTAATAATCTCTTCGATTTATTTTTGTTTCTAATTCTCTATTCATATTATTGATTAAATTAGAATCTTTTTTTAAATTTGTTTTTAACATATTCATTTGAAATTCAAGTTTTTTTATTGATTTTGATTGTTGATTGATTACATTATTTTGACTTTGTATTATTTTTTCTAAACTATCAACATATTCGACGGTTGGGACATCAAATCTGGTTATACCTTGAACAATTCTGCGGCTTTTAATTTTATCACTTGCTCCTGGAATAGGTGATTTTTTTGGTTTTTCATTTTCATCTGAATCATACATTGTACTTAAAAGAGTTTCACGATCATTCATTTTATTATCCTTTTGAAATATTTATATTCCGTTTTCTTTGAGTTCTTCGGTGATATACTTTAATTCTTTTTCATGATTAATCATTTTTGCTTCCCAAAATTTTTCATCTATAACGCTATTTGCTAATTTGATTTGTTCTTCATTAAATCTATCAAACATTTCGTGTGCTGTATTTGCTGTCAATAAAATCCATGGACTGATTCTACCACTTAAAATCCACAAAACCGCTTGTGTTGGAGCTACTTTTTTGAAAAAATTAGTCCAATGTTCATTATTTTCCAATGCCCATTGTTCCATTAACATCATGTTTCTGGTTAATGCTTCTAAAGGAGTTTCTAATTTCGTTAATTCTCTGACATAAGCTTGATAATAATAATCTTTACACCAAGAATCTATGGCAATTTCACCACGAAGTAAAAAATCAACAAATCCTAATGGATTGATGGCATTTATATTTAAAACATATCTGCCGAATTTAACGAATGATGAATAAAGTCCAAGACTCTTTTTTTCAAAATCATCCCAAGTTGGAGTATGTTTTGGATTCATGCATTTTTTCCAAAATCTTTGAAATGCATGAAATCCAATTATAACCGATCTTTCATTTCTTTGTAAAACTCTGCGTTTTTGTTCACATAGATGATTTAATAAATATTTTTCACTAGAAAGTTCTTTTTTACAATAGATACAAGCAAATTCAGAAATTTCATGCTGTTTTTTCGGTCTGCCTCTTGGTTTCTTTTGAATCATTGAGTTTGTCATAGGCTTTAATTACCTCTTTGGCTTCATCTTGTGGAATAGCGGTTCCGTTTACAAAATCAACAAAACTTTCTCTTGTATGCATTCTCAATATCATATCTATTTCTGAATCATTAATAGATGGATAAAATCTAGAGATTAAATCTTTTGCTTTATTATTTACAATTCGTTTTGGCATACCAATCCAGATATGTTTTTGATTAGTACCAACTCCGCACATTGCGGTAAGTTTAAAAAACAATTCTGGATGTTCTTCCACAACATCCCACATATTGACATTGACATATTCATTTACAGCACAAATTACATCACCGGAATACTTTCCATCATTGATAGTTGCCGCCCATCTTAAGAAAACAGGCGGAGATAATTCTTTTCTGACATCTTCGGGTTGTTCGGTAAACCAATTTCCGTTTCGTTTATCTACCGCAGACATGGCTGCAAAAATATCTAATTTACGTTCTGTCACAATGATGCCTTTTTATATCAGACAAAATAACTACTATCTTGATTTCGCGTCAAGCTTTCTTGGCTGGTTTCTTTCCGGTTACAACAGGCTTCGGAGAGGTTTCTGGTGCCGTTTCGGCTTCTACTGGTTCCATGATAGCTTCCATATGTTCTGTGGCTTCCACGGGCTCTAAAACGGCTTCACTGGTTTCTGTTTTTGGTGTTACCTCTGTTTCCGTTGTAAAATCGTCTACAGAAGATATTTCATTTTCGATAACTTCGTGTTTAGGTGCTATATTTCGCATTTGTGCAACAGGATCATCGGCAATTAACTTCGGCATCACGCGATTTAATAATGGCGGATTTATTAATGGCGTAGAATGATTACCGCATCCTTTGGTTGTTTCTATCATAACAACCAAGGAACGAATAATTTTTGCTAATACTGTATTTGCAAGTTTAACATTTCCAGTACCAGTCAAACGTTCGAATTCGGTTAAATTTTTATGTAATTCAGTATGACTTTTATCATAACTCATTTTATTGTCTTTCTTTTAAGAGAAAATTTTTGTAATATCTAAAACTTCGGGAATTTTCACAATATCACGCAAAAAAAAAGCACAAGGTGGTGATTTTCCCTCGGATAATGGAACCGCAAGAATATGTCCATATTTAAGTTTTGGCATATTCCATGTGATATCAGGAAATATATTTTCGATGGTTATTTCGCCAAAACTTGGCATAAATCCATTAACTGGATTAAAAATGAATGCTTCAAATGGTCTGTCATTCAAATGTTTTAATTCTAAAATTTCCATATTTCCAAAGTTTTTATCAGCAATAACAATACTCCAATCTAATGGCATTTGTATACGATAAGGACCAATTTGCAAATCCGCAGCCGGTCTTGGGAATTGATCCAAAAAGATCAATGGAATAAAAAAGAAATCAACATTTTGCTGATCTGAATAATCCAATACGCAATAACGCAACTCATCAACATTTGCCGGTAAAGCATTCATGTCAACTGTTTTATTTGTTTCTGTTAATATTTTCATAGAAATCTCAAATTAAAATCATATTATAACACTTAATTAACAAAAATGATAGTTATTTGTAATGAATTTTAGTAGTTTTATGTTTATATTTTGCATCATCATAAAATCCACGTCTTTTCGAAATATGTCTGGATGAAAATTTCAAATTAGAACAAAAATCTGTAATATTTACGTGATCTTTATCATTTGCTTTTCTTAATCCGCGTCCGATTGATTGAATAACTCGAATAAAACTTTTTCCTGGTTCAAATAAAACAAGATTGAAAATTCTTGGAATGTTGATACCTACTGCCGCGATGCCATAAGTTGCAATGATTATTTTATTTGTAGCTGTTTGAACATCTTTGAATTCTTTACTTCGTTCTTTTTGTTTTGTATCTCCATAAACAAAAATCGAATCTGGAATTAATTTTTCAAATGCAAAACCCGTTTCTTTTCTTTCTATAAGTATCAACGTATTTCCAGATTCGGAAAGTTTATGACAATAATTTGCAATCCATTCTAATCGATCTCGATCTGATACAATAAATTTATGTTCTGATTCCCAATCAGGAAATTCAACATGATTATCTTGCAGTTGTAAAATATCAACATTACAATTTGCCAGAACACCTCGTTCTTGAAGATCGGATGCTTTAATTTCTCCTACAACAGGTCCGATAGAAGCTAAAAGTGCTATAAATTCAAATTCTTCTTTAGGAATAGTTCCAGTCAAGCCCCATCGAAGTGGAATATTTGACATTGGTCCACAAAGAAGATCTCGGAGCATATTTCCTTTACATGTATGTGCTTCATCTGTAATGACACAAATTACATTTTCTAAAAATTCATCAATAGGTATTGGTGCTTCATCTAATTTTGATTTTTTATCAAATACCGATAAACTTTGCCATGTACAAATTGTATGTTGATGTCCGAATTCTTTTCTATCTCCATAAAAGACTCCAACATCTAATCCAAGATTTTTATAATCTTCTTCTGTTTGATTTACCAAACTTTTGCTTGGAACAATGACGATACTTCTTCCATGTAATTCTATTGCCAAAGAAATACATGCACAAATAAGGCTTTTTCCTGCTCCTGTGCTGATTTGTGCAATTGAATTATGATTTTGAAAAAATGTATTTATTGCATCAACTTGATAATCTCGCAACATGATTGGATCACCGGCACGTTCATGACCGGGTGGCCAACATCTACTGGCAACAAAATCTTCTGTTATTTCTGGGAAATTAAAATTATATTCTGGTCGTTGATCATCTATTTCAATTTCATAACCGGCATCAATTATTAAAGGAAGAACACGTTCAACGAGATTGATATAAGTTGTTCCACTTATACTTCCAAAACTTATTTTTCCATCCCATCTTTTAAGTTTAAATTGTGGGGTATGACGTGCATGAGGAACAACAAACTTTAATGTTTCATTAAATTTTTTTCTTGTTATTGGATCTAACCCAATAAATTTACAGTTCACGCTGTCCATAAGGACAAGTGTTGCTTTTTTCATTTAATTTTTGTTTCAAAAATAACATGTTTAAATAGTATATAGTTTTAAATAGTCGATAATTTATTATTTAGGCGAAATTATATCCACTCATATTGGCAAAATGAGGAAGAAATACATTATAAAAAATAGCAAGAGAATTTCTACTTTTATGTTTCCATGTTGTTTGATATATGGCAGATTTTTCAAATGCTCTTTGTGTATATTCGAAAACGGCTTTTGGCATTTCCGGAAATAAGCAAATACCCATATCCCACCAACGATAATTATAACCACGAATTTCTAAATTGGAATTACAATATTCGTGTCTTCTAATAGTTTCTTTAGTAGAATCAAAGTTTTCAAATAAGATTGTTTTTGGAAATTCTTTTGCCAATGCTATTCTAACTTGTTCATTTGAATCTAAAGGACTCCAATCAAGAATTAATACACCATCACGATAATTTTTTTGATATTCTGGTTGAAAAGCATCATATGTTGTTATAATTTGAGTTTTATCAAAATTAAATGCCGCAAGTGTTGTTTTCCATTTTGATCCCGATGATGTTGCAATAGTTATTTTTTTAATGCCAAACATTAAAATCGCATTTAAAATAAGATGCCGATCAATATGTTCATGTAACGAAGGAATGGCACAACGCAATTCACAATCTAAAATAAATTGTGTTGCAGCCCGACGAATGCCCGTCAAAGGAAAAAGAGGATCAGCATCTTCTGGTATTAGATTTTGTTTAGCAATTTCTTTGATTTTCTCATCAAGTTGAATACAACAAATTTCGCTGATATGGAATAAACGACGAGCGACTGATGGTGTTGCTCGAATAGAAAAATTTACATTCAAATCCAATCTCCATTGGCAATATTTTTAATCCAAAGTGATAAAAATTCATTATCACAAACATTTGACAAAATTTTACAACTATCTTCGTCATAAATGAAAGAAGATTCTTTATTTCTACTAGAACTTAAAAGCAAAAAATAATCTCGTAAAGTAGTATCTATTTCAAAACGATGTTTTGAAATGAGCAATCTTATATTTTCTAAATTTATTTCGATAACGGGTATAATCCAAATTCTTTTACTTCTATCAAACCAAGGAATAGCAAAATCTGTTTTTTCCGCTAATTCTCGAATATCTTTCATAATCATTTCATTAAATTTAAAACGAAGTCCGATAAAATTAGCACCAAGATATCTTGCTTCTTTTTTTATATTAGAACTTAAGTATGGAATGCGGCGATGTGTTGGAGAAAAAAGCAGTTCATCGATATCTTTTTGTGACATATCTCCGATTGAAATGAGATGACGACTGATTTTCTCAATTAATTTAATGATAATTTTGCTTTGTTCGGTTGATAACGGGCGTCCGTTTAAAACATATTGGTGGACATTTTTAATGAAATTGCAGTGCCAATCACTTATTGACACTTTACCTAGTTGATTACGTTCTATACGAGTTGCAATTATTTGCAATGCATCTTCAACAAACATTTTTTAACTCGCAGATGGTATAAATTTCTTATACTGGATTATGGTTAATTCGGTCAATATGAATTTTTGTATTGCATTTTTTGGTTATCGGATCTTATGATAGTTTATGATCAAAGTTTGGCATAAAATCGGAGATATTAGAGGTAAAGAGTATAATAAGGGTTTATTTCTGTATACGGAAGCTATTTTTAAAATAGCTTTTTGGATGGGAGAAAATAATATCTTTCCAGAATACGAAATAATTGATGGACAAACACTGATATTTTCTTTTGAAAATACAGAAAAAGCGTTTCATTTTATGTTTAAATTTGGAGGTGAATTTTGTTCAAAATAAAAATTCCTGGAAAAACACAATGGAAACATGTTTGTGAAATAAGAGATTGGCTTTATGATAAAAATATACAAAATTGGGATTTGCATCGTGAAGGAATTCAATGGTTGTTTGAATTCGAGAAATTAGATGATGCCATGCATTTTCTCTTGCGTTTTGGTGGAAGCTTGTTACAAGATGAATTGGTTACTTAAAGGATTTTTAGATGCGTATTCTCAATTTTCGTGCTGGTTTTGCGACAAATTCTTCATCTTCGCACAGTGTTGTGCTGCTTCCTCCGCATTTGATTGGTAAAGTTCGTCCTAGAGATCCACAAGGATCTAATAATCTAGATAATTTTGGTTGGGATTATTTCAGATTAACTTCTGAAGAGTCCAAGCTGCGTTATTTGGCGGCGCAGTTTTTTATGAATTACTCTCGTGATAAAGACGCAATTGCTGATGTTGTGTCTAAGATAGACACCGAAGTACATGGTTATGCCGATGAAGTCGCAGAAGTTCTATACAACTTAGAAAACAAAAAAGAAAATGAATGGATAGAAATTCCAAACGTTGATCATCAAAGTGTTTTTCATTTATCTAAGGAATATAATCCAGATTTTGTGTCTGATATGATTCGGTTTTTTAGTTCTCCGAGAGTGGTTATTCTCGGTGGTAATGATAATGATGATCGTGATAATTCTATTGAAGGTGCCAATCCGGTTGAGTTTTTGAATAGTATAAGATATTCCGACCGTGGTTATCGATCACGTCGTGATGGAGATGTGTGGACTTTATTTAATACATCAGATGGCACAAAAGTACGTTTTTGTTTTTCTCAAGATGATCTCAATCCAGTTGATTATGTAAAATCAACCAAACCGGAATTGGTAGATTGTAAAATCACAAATTACTGCACTCAAACCAGATGTCGTGAGTGGTGTTATATGTCTTCCAATGAAAAAGGAATACATGCACCATTTGACCGTATTGAATCCATTGCAAAAATGCTTGGTGAAATGCAAGTTTTTGAGGTTGCTATTGGTGGAGGCGAGCCAACAACGCATCCCGATTTCGCTAAAATTTTATACACATTTAGTGAAAATGGTGTAACGCCAAATTTCACAACGTTAAGTGGAAAATGGTTGAATGATAAAAATATTGTTAAAGCTGTTTTGAAAACTGTTGGTGGTATTGGAGTTTCTTGTCTAGATATCAACGGATTATCTCTTGTTAAAAAAATCCAAGAAAACCTTAAAGGACATAATATGCCAACGGTTTCCGCACAGCATGTGATTGGATCTGTTCCCATCATGCAAACCGTGGATTTTATCAAAGGTGCTTTTGCGGAGCATATCCCAGTTCTTCTGCTTGGTTTTAAGGAAGTTGGATTTGGTGAAAAGTTTGAAAGATTTGATGATAAATCTCTCGAAACTTTTATAAAACTTGCTATTGGTGATAACGATAACTACTGGGTAAAATTGTCTGTGGATACGGCATTGGTGGAGCAATATCCAAAATTGACATCTGCTTTAGGAGTTCCGAATGCATTGGTAACTGGAAAAGAAGGTGCATTTTCTTGTTATATTGATGCGGTCACTGATCGTTGTGCAGCTTCTAGTTATGTAAAACCACATGAAATGAAACCAATGCCAAAAACCAGTGAGGATTTTTTGAAATTGTTTGCGACTTTCTGAAGATAAAAAGTAAGTATGTCCTATCTGGAATTCTTTTTGCATTCGCCAGGAATACCGGTATTCATTTCGTATATCGTGTTCTTATCGATTTTTTTAAGTTTGGGCGGACTCGCAAGCGCCTTTGTGGCGCTTTGGGTATACCGAAAAAATCTGCGCATGGGGCGCTCCATAAAGACGGCGTAGGGGACTGCCTCGTTCACGGGGCAGGTGAATGCGCCCTACGAAAATACTTATTGCATTACAAAAATAATATCTGTATAAATAACTGCATGTCAAGAGTAGATACAAAAAGAACGTATAATCCATTTGACCTACAAATATCGCGTGTATCCAACAAAACAACAAATCAATGAACTAAATGACATCATGTATTCATCTATTCCAGAAATAACACAGTCACGTTATATTCTTGAAAATCCATTATTGAAAATTGATGGAAAACTTGTTAAAAACTAACTTCCAAATTTAGATGATTTTTTTAATCCGATAATGATTTTTTTAATCCGATAATTATAATATTTTTCATAAGCTTTTGTTACCGGACTATCTAAATCTACTTCTTTCATATATCTTAGTTCTTTTGCGAGTCTATCAATATCAAATTCATCATCAACCATTTTTATAACTTTTGGAAGCATAACAAGTTTTATCCATCTTGGATTATGAATGAATAATTTTCTTGGTAGAGAAAACAAGGTGTTTATAAATTGATTATCATTATTCGCGGTCCAAATTTCCGGATGATTCATATACCACTCTAAAAGATCTAATATTATTTTTTTATTTTTATCTTCTGTGTATAAAGGATAATATCTCGCAGAAGAAAGAAGAA
>Ga0116231_10010599_pt1 | contig 14725 bp, 12 predicted proteins | sample S1TSphgellanicum_2_FD_89695 | JGI IMG/M metagenome (GOLD analysis project Ga0116231, IMG submission 89695) | Host-associated microbial communities from peat moss isolated from Minnesota, USA - S1T2_Fd - Sphagnum magellanicum MG | ecosystem: Host-associated > Plants > Peat moss > Unclassified...
GCTGGTTGGAACTTCGCATCCTTGGATGTTCTTCCTTTGAAGGCCGTAACCAGCTCACTAAAGTCGGGCCTATTCATTTTGAAGAGGACTTCCAATTGTTCCTGGGTGAATAAGACCGAGCTCCGTTGTTCCTCCTCACTTTCGGGCTCATCTTGGTCTTCCTCCCCAATTGATTCCGGCGGGACTACACAGTCTTCGTTGGGTTCTTCCAACATGGTGTCTTGGGCTTGCTTCCGATTCTTCTTGGGCACCATTTAGAACTCCCAAGAAGTGCACTGAGCTCAACTGGAACTTTGATACCACGTGATGCGCTCCCAAGTCCCAAGTTAGCCCCAAGTGGGGCTAAATCACTCAATTGCGGAATTTCTGGGACTCGGGGCATGTTCCCAGCTTCCAGCACTTAAAGGGGTAAGAGGGGCGTGTTGAAAGCTCTAGGATAGACCAAGAAGAGGGACAAGCTTATTCAATTTCACGGTCTTGCATCCAAATCCAACTAACAAATTGGTTAGAATTCATTTTGCACCTTTTTGGTGTTGGGACAAACCACGGGCTACCTTGGACTCACTTGACTCACCACGGCCCAGACTCGGGTGAAGCCACCACCTTCCCCCATATAGTATTCTCTACAGCTCTTCACCGCACTTACATCCAAATGGCTCTTTTTCCCAGGACTCCCAAAGTGGAGTCCCGAAACTGTCCCAGTTTGGACTCTTGAGACTTTGGACGCTCATAACTTCTCGCGCTGAACTTGGATCGGGACAAGGTTTAAACCAAAGTTGTAGCTCTCCTCGATAGCTTTCCAACGGTGTGTTGCACTTCACTTGCACGCACTGGAATCGGGTCGATTCCTGACTTTTAGTGGTTGGGAGTCAAACTGCCAGTTTGACTCTCGACCTTTCTTTCAACCATAACTTGTGTTGCAGATGTCCAAATGGTTCATACGAGGCCATTTTGGACATCTACACTTGAAGACCTTTTCAACGGTGTAAAGAACGCTTCAATGCAAGGTGTTTAGACCCTTGCGATCGCGCTCTAAGTTTTCGGGAGTCTCAGAGGACTCCCAAGTCCCATTTTCGGGAGTGTGAGTGGCGACCTCACACTTCCCTCAAAGTGGGGTTGTGACACTTGCATTACAATCCCTAGTACAACCTCAAGTCATCTTCTTGATTGACACAAATTCGAGCTTGTCACCTTAGCCAACCCAAACTCTTAAGCCTAGGTTCCACTTGACCCCTTGAGGAATCAAGCCTTGTGAAGCCATTTTTGGTTGAATTCCCATGATGCCTTAGAGCCCCACTAAGGTGGTTTCAGCATGAGGCCCACTTTGCTTAAGACATCTTTTAATGGGAAGGGCATGTTAGAGAGGCTCTATCATGTCGTTAGAAACTTTGAAGACTATTTCGGTAGACTTTACAATGGTCTCTATCCCAGTGACTTGCATATTAAAGAGTAGTTGACTTTAATAAGCTTAGTGTAAAAGGCTTAATCTCTCTTGAGTGACATTTATACAAGCATGAAAATTTGATTCAAAACAAAACCATATAAAAGTTATTTACTAGTTAAGAATGACCTAGACAGTTAAATTTCCTGCAAAAGTTCACAAAGAGTGGGTCCAAAATTGTAAAGATGAAATTCACAGACGGGTGAAGTTGCTAGCCAAAGACAGTCTTGGCAAGCAATAATTATTGCCTAAATTAAGATAACCATGACCAAAAATATTTTAGCCATATATGAAATACTTGGGATTGCAAGGGATTCAAAATGTACAAATACATAAATGATCAAAATTACCAAGTGTTAGGAATTACATACTTTCAAATATGATGGAAGCACCATTTATTGAAAATCTCAACAAACATAGAACAAGTAGGTTCCATAGGTAACCCTTATTGTCAGAAGGTCAAATATTGTCATATAATATATTTGTTGCAATTCTTGGTGGACATTTTCACATATTTAGAATCAATTTGTTCTATCAAATTTCAAGTAAATTTTGGTTCACTTGATTATTTTTTCCATGTTAAAAAAATTTGAAAAAATAATAATTAATGCACAAATGAGATTGTTGAATTCATTTTCAAATTTCACATTGTCTCAATAAGTTTTTTCTTTAGGCTTTTGAAATGCAAGTAGAACTGTGAAGTTTACTTTTACACTACAAACCTTTTTGCACTTAATGTGTGTCAAGTATGTTCAAAACATAAAAAAATTGAAAAAATTATGCAATGACATCCTTAATGATCTATTACATCCTAAATTAATTACTACATATATATTTCACTAAATATAATTTTGTGTTGAAGTAGACCCAAACATAGATTTACCATTCATTGTAGTATGTATTTTTATTAACTTTACCTGGCTTTGTCACTCTTAACTTGTTTTGGAAGCACATTTTTATAAGCTCAATGGATGGCTCATGGATAGTATCTTACTTTACATACCTATGTTGATGAACTATTATGTGGGTTTAATATGAAAGAAGTACAGGATTTAAGTGCAAATGCATATAATGTTTCTATTACTTTACCTGCTTCAACCTAGTAACCATCCAAATCATTTGAACTATACATAATAAATTACAGTTTCCTATCATCCCCAAGCAACAAAAGTAGGTTTCTTGAGCTCATTGGGATAGTTTCAACAGTTCTGAATGAGGATATTATCTTGGAGAAAGAAACACTTGCACATTTTGGCATAAGGCACACTGGACATTTATTTAATTACTTTTGAGAACTTAATAATTATCAATTTTGGACTTAATTCATTTGGTTTGTGGGACAAGCCCAATAGGATGGCCAATGTTTTTGAAGTATTGTTGGAACTTGTTACTATCTTTTTTCATTTTATCTGAATATTTAGTCATCATAGAGTAAAAATTGAGTGACTAAGATGAAAGCTAGATTATAGTATTAAAATGGTAAAAGTGAAAAGTAAGTTTGAAGACATGTTTTCCATCCATTATTAAGTCTTTTGCAAAATCCAGCAATTGGCAGCTACTTCTAGCAGTAAGATAACCATCAGTTTTAATTCTTTGAAAAAATTTGGAATTTCAAAGAACTGCCGGTCTCGGTTATTCTGAAAACTGTAAAGAATCAGCAGTTTTCATGAAAGAACCGGTACATTTGAACGGGCAGCTTTATGTCGGCTATTTGAATTTCTTAAAATTTTGAGCACTGTGGTTGTATATCAAAACCGGGTCTTTGACTTTCTTGAGCACTATGACTCTGAATCCAAACAACCACTCCTGATAATTAACTGCCAGGGTCTGATCCTATTTTTAATAACAGCCCAATCCTAGCAGCTACCATGATTTTTCTATAAAATTAATGGAAATGTTTAAGAGGCATGTATGTGAGAGGCAAGAGAAGTAATTGATTATTGTAACTTGCAATAATCTAGATCATGAACTTGGTCTTTGGGTTTCAAGAATTATTCAAATTTTTTTGGAGTTTGGAAACTTGGAAGTCGTAATTATTTATAAGTCATGCTCGTTCCTAAAGGATGTGTATCTAGCTCCTCTCAGCTGGTGACAGATAATGAAGTCTGATAATATGAGTGGGAGGTGGGGTTGAGTAAACACGGCAAATATTCATGTCTCGAATTAAACGTTGCAAATAGTTGTGGTCCAGAATCGGACTTTGCAAATCAAATAAGCTGCGCAAAATTTAACGTTCCAAATGGTTGTGGAGTCTAATTAGACGTTGCAAAAATAGTAGTGCAGAATTAAACGTTACAAATACTTGTGGAGAATTAGGCGTTCAAAATTGTTGTGGAGAATGAAAGGTTGCAAATCATCCTTGTGGAGTTAACATTTGGTGGGTGCTTTTGATAAGTGAATAAAAGTAGTGGGGGATGCAGCAGGTATAAATTACTTGCTCATTGAACTATAATTCTCCTCTTTATATGTGACCAGCTGCCAAATTTGCTTAGAATTTTTATACACACTTGTGTATCATGGGGTGGGTTATACAGCGAGACGTGTTGAAGAGTTACAGTGATGACGACGAGAAGGTACTATACTACCGAAAGATGGCAATGCACCTCGTCACTTGTTTTTTTTTCCTTGCTTACATTGCTGCTACGTTAAACTACTTGGTTTTCAAATTCCGTCTCTACATTCGATACAGTCGACAAACCATGGCCTCCCCCTGGTTGCTTCTGCTCTTGGTTTGCGAGTGCTTGTATTTTCTCACCTCCCTCCTGTCTGCTATTGAGAACTTGCTGCCACCCAGCCGTCGTCGCACCCTCCAGCCGCTAGACATCAAAGACGAACATATCAAGTGCCCCATCGTACACATTCTCCTGCCTTGCTGCAATGAGCCTACTAAAATTCAGACGGAAACCATTCGCGCCGCTCTGAGCTTGGACTACGCGCAGGATAGTTTTAAAGTGCTGGTTTTGGATGACGGTGGCCAAGATGAGCTCAAAGCTTTCTGCGAGACTTTGCAAGCTGAGGACGGGGGCCAAACTCTTCAGTACCTGCGTCGCACCAAGCTCCCAGGCGTCCCACACCATTTCAAATGTGGTAACTTGAACTACGGTCTCAAGCATAGCGTCGATAGCGAGTACATCGTCATAGTGGACGCCGACATGATCCTGCATCCTTCCTTCCTGCGTCGAATGCTACCATACCTGCTCGACTCCCCCAATGTGGCCTTCGCCCAAATCCCACAGTGTTACTACAATCTGCCTGCTGGGGATCTTCTCAACAGCTCCTGCGTCATGATCTATGACAAGATACTCCCCCATAGAGACAGCATCAATATGGCCACCTGCATTGGCACCGGCGCAGTCTTCCGACGCTCCCATCTCGATTCCATTGGTGGATTTCAGCCGCATTCCGTCAGTGAAGACACCAACACGTCGTTCATGCTACTAGCTCAGGGCTTCGAATCCGTGTATGTGCATGAGAGGCTGCAGATCGGTCTAGCGCCTTGGACTTTCGAGGCCTTTCTGAAGCAGCGCATTCGGTGGGGTCGTGGTGCCATTCAACAGATGGCCACTTGGAAGATGCTCCTCGGCCCGAGCAGCAAACTGAATTGGTTGCAGAAAGTGTTGGTCTTTTGGCACACCGGTTTCTACATGATGCCCATAATCAGTTCGTTGCTACAACTGCTCTTCTTCATGATGCTTGCATTGAACTTGAACTTGGGCGTCGGAAGACTGCATGAAAACCTAGAATTGGTGACTGACTTGTCTGTGGGACTTATTACGTGGCGAATCTTATGGCTGGTCATGTGGCTGGGTATGGCGAGAACCACGCGGACCATTGATACCATCCAGGCGCGAAATCGCGAAGAATCCTACATTTGGTGGATGGCTCCCTACTTGTTTGTCATGCTGCTGAAGATGATCAATTGGAACAAGTCATTCGTGTTCAGGGCTACAGGCAACATTGACATGGCGGGAGAGCGATCAAGGAAACAACCATTAGGCCGGTTCTCGCAAGTGAAGGTGCACTTGATATGCGTGGCCAGTGTGGTTGCGATTGTGCTCTTTAGAGTGATTCACGCAACAGGCCGGCATGCGGACTGTGTCGAGTGGTTTCGAATCATCGGATTGTCCGTCTTTCTTGTCACCACTTCCTGCCACATGCTTGTACCGATCATGTTTCTGGCAAATCCAAAGTCTCAGCTGAAGCAGTCAGACCGCGAATCCCTCTTATCTTACGACGCTCGAGGCGTACCCCAATTTGTCCCTGAGTTACTGACAGGCAGGCCACAGTGGTCGTGGTCAGTGCTTCTGTACGAAGCATTGTCTATGACAGTATTGGCGTTTTGGGTGGGTGTATTATGTCTCTCTGTCGCAATGAAATCACATCAACAATCCATCATGGGTTGGTGCAACATGCGAAACTCATTTTAGAGCAAATTTCAGAATCAATCTGTCAAGCTCAAAAAAGACAGAGCTGTGGGACTTGATTTGATCACCGTGAAATTTAGCTGTCCAGAAGATCAAATCAATATGTAAAAAACTTGGATTTCTTAGTAGTCAAGCAGCTGGTTCCAATTTCTGGTGTGTATTTTCTAACACACCCAGGCTACTAATTAGTGTCAAAAGCATGGTTCCTGCAAGTGATGTTAAACTTGTACCCTCTCACTTTAGAAGAGGGAGTCAATATTTCCTCTCAAGCTACCAACAAGATGGTAGTTGGTTCCAACACTAAACTTTCACATCTTTCTATTCATGTACATGGCATTCAAAATTGTCATGATAATTTATAAAGATTATGCAGCAAGTTGTGTGTCAAATGGTGTGGCATATGTTTTCAAATTCTCAGATCATTTGCATTCATGTTATTGTAATGTTACCTTCCTCTGTTAGAGCAGGTCCACTCGCAGCAGTAAAATAGCCTTTGGATGAAGTACAGCCTTCAAGTAGCGTGCAAATGGATCCTTCGCATAAAACTTCTTTGTTTTAGAAACCTATAAATTTTAACCTTTGAACCAAAAGAGCCCATGTATTTATGTCAAAGCGAGAGTCATGGATTATGTCAAAAAACATCAATCATGTGCATGTTCAAGGGTGATACAAAATTGTTTGATGATTTCAATTTACAAGTCATTTCATCAAATAATGTGGATCAATAAGCAGTTAATTTTAGAACATTGTACAGCTCCCTAGAGATAAAGGCCTTTAGAAATAAAGGGCCGAAGCGGCTGGCATTGTTTGGCTTCTCACTTCTCATTTCATCTTGAAAGTTTTAGAATTTTGTACTTAAGAGATTCACAGTGACTCTGTACAAACTGCTCACAATGTGTATTGACCAAGTATGTTTACATTTTATCTGAAGAAATGGGAGAAGTACTAGATGGGTGCGTGGACTTTGGATAGGAATAGGCTACTAGAATGTTGTTCTTTGTCAGCTCCAAACGCCACTCATCTTTGGGTTTTCCAGCCTTGATAGGCCTTCAGACGCTGTCCAAATGTTGCGATAATTTTGTGTAGCTAGTAAAGAAGCTAGTAAAGAAGGGGCTTTATCAAAATGCCCTATTGATTATTGCACATTTGAAACTGTGAGATAAGGAGGCTCTAACAAAAGTGTTGAGAGACCCAGGGGAGGAAGGAGTGTGGTGGGTTAGGGCATAAGAGTGAATTACCAACAAAGGTGTTCAACAGACTTTATTTTAAAAATCTACTTGGAAGGTCCTGGTTAAATCTTTGTGAAGACTTATGTTAATTGATATATACAGGTCATTGTAAGAATTCTGTTAAATGTCTTTGAATTTTTACTTTGAAGAACCAATTTTGACCTTAGGAGGTCACTTCCATTTTTATTTCAAACAATGTGTAAAAAAAAGAAGGTGCAACTTATCAAGGAAAAATAAATTTAAAATTAAAAATATGAATAGGGCGCTTTTAATTCATTATGAGAATATATTTAAAATATAATTAAAATATGCCATTATTTCATAACAATTTACTAAAAAATATTTCTTATTTCAAGCGCTTTTTAAAATATAGGAGTGACCCCACGCAGATTTTGATAGCTTATTTATTAGTGCTTGTACAACACAATGGAATTGAAATTCCTAGCAAGCAATTTAGAGGATCTTGACAAAAATCAAATCTATTATGGATTTTAAGTTGTTCATGAACTTGCCAATCATGTTTCATATCCATCAATTTGTCAAGGAAAACATGATGGAAAGGTCATTGGCACTTTAGCCCACTCAAGGCCAGTTTAAATGCATCATATTTTCCATTGTTTTATGTGGGGTTGTTTGAAATAGGAGTTGGAAGGAGTTTTGGAGGTATGCAGTTTAGTTTAGTTCTTCACGAACTAAATATTGTCTCATGGCACATTGTGGTGTGTATCATAAAATGGGATTACATGGAGCTTTGCTTTTTCATTTATCATAATGTCCAATGCCCAAATAAATACTTGTGAAGACAAATGGGTCATGATAAACCTCATCCTTATGCAACCTTATGGGATCAGGGAGAAGTTGGAACCTTCCTGTTCCCCATTACTCAAATTAGCTGTAAAACTCCAAGATTACTGAAGTCATAGAAATGCAACCTAATGTAATTCTAGTTGACAACACTTTATGCAAGGAAACAAATTGTTATCACATCAAAAACTAAGGACAATTGAAGTTGCTTCAACCAATCTTACATTGAGCCGTTTGCAATAGATGTTAGAAGTAACTCTATTTCATAAAAAAAGGGACTTCATCCAAAAAGGATCCAAAACCATTCATCCTACTTTCAGTCCATCAGTTTGCAGTATTTGAATGTCAAGCCAATAGCCAAAGTGGTTGGAACTAATGGACCAGGCTTGTAACTGCTTGTGGGTTTAATTATCCCTAGTACTGTGAAGGTTCATGAGTAGCTTGATCATTTGAAGACGATGTTGGTGCCTGAGGTTCAAACCAGTGTTGGGCAGGTTCTTTACTTTTATGAAGAACCTCTAGTTCCAGTTCTAAAAAATAAATTAGTTCAAAAGGACTTGAAACCCAAAGGCCAAAAAATCTTCAAAGGCGAAACTAAAACCCAAAAAAAGAAGTATTTTGTTGCAAATTTTCTTGTTTTAATAAAAAATTCAGCAGATTTCACCCAATTTGTTTTTCAGGGAGGAGTGTTGTCAGAGTTCTGGCTACTGGCTACTATTTTAATTATGAAAGCGTGTCGCCAGTCAAGTCGAACTGCATACCATACGCGTCTCCATCACAAAATAAGTTTAAGAACTTCTTACCCTCCATGATGCACAGTGCACTTATTTTTGACACACATACGCGTGTAGTTACGAACATCTGATCATAGATAATTCGGATTCAATTGTGCTGTCAGGCGAGAACGATTGGAATTTTACATATACGGAATTCTGTTTACTCATTATAGAAATTCGCTCCCTGCGCTTGTACATTGTTCAGATACTATATGCGTGCAAGCAAAAGTGCTGCACAGCTGTGCATCATCTGCAATAACTGTCCAAAAACACTCGCAAATTCAATGTGCAGAATAACCTACTTACGGTCTAAGCTTGGAAACCCACCCATTGACCTCACTTGAACCGCTCACATTCTTCATGGGTTTAGTCGCATCATATAAATGTCACAGTGTATAGTCCACTAGCAGATGGCTCACTGAAGACTACATACGAAACTGAAAAAGAAAGAAAATCCCTCCGGAATATTTTCAAGCTTTCAATAATCAAGGATTGCGTTATTCTTGTGTGCACTGAGCCTGCAGCAATTTATACGCTACCAGTACAGCAGGTTGCCGCACAAACGTAGCTAGCATCTCGTTGTTTCTTCACTCTTGACGTGATCTTGAAGTTGACGAAGGCTGAGCTGTTTTAAATTGCAGCGCATGAAGTACACAACAATTAGATCAAGCACAAAAAGTATCGAAAGAATATATTGAACTACGTCTCTATTTTGTCTGAGTAGGGTCATGAGAATGAACGCTTCACATTACCTTCACGGAGCTTGATGTTGCTGCAACAATCAGCTTACTTGCCGCCGCCACCACCCCCTCCTCCACCGCCGCCACCTCCTCCGCCACCGCCTCCACCTCCACCAGGTCCGTAGTTGTTGTTGCCGCCACCACCTCCGCCTCCGCCTCCACCTCCACCTCCACCAGGTCCGTAGTTGTTGTTGCCGCCACCACGCCAGCCTCCATTCCCGTAGCCATTTCCATAACCATTCCTGTTTCCATATCCATTCCCGTAACCATTTCCATAACCATTCCCGTAACCATTCCCGTAACCATTCCCGTTCCCGTAGCCATTCCCGTAACCGTTTCCGTTTCCGTAGCCATTTCCATAACCATTTCCGTTGCCGTAGTTGTTGGAGCCTCCGCCGCCGCCGCCGCCACCTCCACCTCCGTAGTTGTTATCACCCCATTTCTTTCCGCTGGTTTCGGTACTGGTAACCTTTGTAGGCTTATCAGCGTCGGATACCTGTGGAACGCCAGAGTGTAAGCCACAGTCCAGACACACAAACTAGGATCAGAACTCAATGGAAAAATTGGACTGTATATTCACTTGGATAGCAGCAACAGCAAGAAAATGTTGAACCAATTCAAGAGTCAGGCCAGGGTTGCAGCATGAACAAAACCAGTCAGGAAAAAGTAACTTGAGTTGGAAGTTTGAACTAATGCCTTAGTTTCGGTTGACGACTTGCTTGCCACCTTTTCCGAATGGCTGTTTTCTGAGAGTTGTCTGCACACCACCGGTAATACTACAGCCTGTGAGAGAAGGAGAACAACAGCCAAGAAAGACAAAGCTTTCACTGCGCTTGAGGAAGCCATGCCGCTGACTCCGATCCAGTACTGACTGAAGAGAAGGCGCTGATGAATAGAGCGATGCTGAATGAGATTCAGAGTGCATCTTATATAGGCGGGGTACTAAGCTTCAATAACATCTTCGCGCGGAAACCGATCACGAGTAGCCATAACTTGCAAGTTGACTCTCTGTCTCGGAACTTTAAGGCGGCAGTTGGCGCTGACATCGACACAAGAATCGATGTGAATGCGAGTTAGTTGGCTCCACCAACACTGCCTAGAGTGTGATAAATGCGTTGCATAGTTGATACTATTTCTATTTCTATTATCTTATTGCATGAACATGCCCTAAAACAGTTCTTTTATGATCATGGACACTCTTGCTGAAGAAATTAACAAAGGCGTAAGGTTTATTAATTGTGCTTATAATGTATCATCAGCTTGGAACTCTATCGGTCCTGTTTGCTAATCGTGATCAAGGTCTCTTTCCATTAGGTTGCTATGATCACAACACATCACAGCAGCATAATGGGAAGCCACGAAAATGGAGCCTTGCAGTTTCTTGCCGCAAGGTCTGTAGGTTTTCATTAGAGAGCTGGAAATGTATTGAAAATAAGTAATTAATCATGTTAGGAACTTCGGGAACACATGTTCTCATGAAAAAGGACACATGTCATTGTATGGTGATCCGCAATTTGACACGCAGCTCTCATAGCTCGTGCAAGCGGTCAATGCTTGACCCATAGACCTGTGAGATGACTGAGCACTTCTAGTTGGAAAAATATAATGAAAGATTGCTGTGATTACAGCATGTTCACAGCAGCCTAATGGAAAGATGTACTTAGTGCTGACTCCTGAATCATCCTCAGCGTAAACCGCTTACATTAAAGTTGCTACTGCTACAGCGGTGTGCATTCCAACATGATTGTCGATATTGATGCTAACTATACTCTAGCTAATAGAAAAGTATAAAGTTCCTGCGCACAATAGCGATTTTTTTCTTCGCCACAATATTGCGGTAGACGTGGTAGCTGAACTTGTACAGTTAGTCGTACTCTGCCTTCATTGACTAAGGGCCACAAAAGTAAGCGACGCAACAAATCAGTACTGACTCCTGAGTACGGCATGCCGCCTGCTACTCCGATACACCAAGATCTGACAAGAAGGCTGAAGGGTAGTTGACTCAGTGTGGACGCACTATACATGCATAATCTCGACGATGCTTTTTTCTCCGGATGTCATTATAGAGCGACGGTTCATTATTGCGCAGCCTGGCAATCGATCGATACCTGCATTCCTGTCAAATTGCTGTAATGTACAGGACGGTGCTCAGCTGCTTATCTACGATCTGCTGGTGTGTCTGGATGTACCAGCTCATATAAGCTGAGCATCGATGACTGCACACAGTGCAGGTGCAACCTTCTTGGCCACATTTATCATTCTATTGACTTGATGTCTCTGATCTAACAAAGCAACGCGGATCGCTTCCCTTTCAATAAACGCGGAATCCGGACACGCGACAAAGAATGCACATTGATGAAGAAGAAGAGGCCCTAACAGACCTCACGTGACCTAACCTGAGCTGATTTGAACCGTGGTTATCTGAAACACGAGACTCCGGTTACCACTTTGTTGGCCCTTCGAATCAAGGAATTAGGTCACCCCTGGGACACACGCCAGAAAGGCCACAAATGTCAGGCTGCCACATGCAGAGAACTTTGGTCCAAAGGTTTTTCAATGGGCGACATTGTTGGTGAAATCACCAATGTTGAAGTGCCATGTGGCAATAAATTTATTGTACTGAGGTATCAATGAATATTACCCATGATTAATTCTTTAGCTTTCAGAATGTTTTGCGCCTTGGATGGAAAGATAGATCGAGAAATGGATGGATGGGAATGTCATGGATGATGAGATGGATTTAAATGCACCAAATAATTGGAAGGACCTCCAGATTGTAGATAGTTGATCTCTTTATGTGAGTGATTTTTCTGTGGAAATTTTCAATTTAAAAAAGAAATAATTGGAAGAATATGTTTGAACTTGGTGTTTTAAAAAGTCAAAAAAAAAGAAACACTTAAATGTGAATTAAAAGTGACAAACAAATGGGTGTGGCCCAAAGAGGAGGAAGGTTCAATTCTCACCCAATTGCTAGAGAATTGTTTGAGGTGTTTTGGTTCTTCATGCATTAATTGCACTAATAACTTTGGGAATTTAAAGCTAAATTGGAGTCCTCCAATTACCAGATTTTTAATGAAAGTCTTGGCTTGTAGTAATTTTTGTAACATTTTCATCATGTTTGGATCTTACGGGTTGATGAAATTGTTACACAATGTCTGTATTTCTGTACATCCATAGTATTTTGGCATTTCAAATAACTTGAAAAAGTAGTTGAGCAGGAGGATTAAGGAAAATTTAAGTTGTGGACTTGTGATCAGTGAATTGTTTTTCAATTTTGTGATGTTGCATCATTGGCTAGCATCCCAAAAAGGATTTAACATTAAATAGCAGCATGATCAGTAGGATGTAAAAATAAATTTGTAAGCTTGTTTTGTGATGATTTGCAAGAGCAAGCAAGCTTCTAAATCTAGCAAACCTAGTCCAAAACCCTTGTTTTTTTTTACTAATTTTTTCATTAAAAATTCAATAAAACCATTGTGGGGCTCACAACTCAGAAAGAAAGTTTCATATTTTGGCAAAGTTTCATATTGAAAAAAAAGGTTGCTTGTGACAAATGAAATTGAGGAAAGAGAAGGAGGAAATTTGATATATATTTTAGAATTAGAGCTTTACTAGTTTTGGTTTTTCCAAAATGTTCAAAGAATTTAGCTAGTTTTCATGAGATAACCATTAACTTGGAAAACAGTTTCGTAGATGATTAGGGTAATTACATTTATCACTGAACACTTAGTGCTGTAAAGAGGTCGAATCTCGCACACACACTGGAAACTTCATTTTTGGGTTCAAAGAACAATTGTAGACCTCCACCTAGTGTTTGCAATGTTGTAAAATCTGTTCAATTTGATGAAGGAATGAGGAAGATTGGGATGTTTGGTGTAAGGGAGTTTTAAATCTTCAATCATTGAATCTTTGCTTTGGAAGAAGTTTTGTAAAGCCTTAGTTAGTGCACTCATCAAGTTTTAAATTGTCTAAAACAAACTAAAAACAATGAAAATATGGGGCTGGAACTAGAAAGGGGTCTAGAGCTATTTTTTTGAAAAATTTGAAACAAACTATTGTTGTTCTCTTCCTTTTGAGTGTTGCTCCTTTAGTACTAATGCTCAAAAGCATTTGTAGCCCTCTAGTTTGCACATCCAATGACACAAAAATCTTTCAATTTGGTTAAGGAATTAGGTAAATATTGGGAAATGTTTGGTGATAGTATTTGTTTGGTAAGATGCATAGTTGTTTTACTTGATTTATTCCAAAAAAATTGAGAACCAGAGTTACATATAAATTGTTTGAGAACCTTAATTATGTATCTTAACAATTTTGATAACCAATAAGGGTTTGATGCAATTATGATACTTGCCCAACATTAATAATCTATTCCATCAGAATTTGCAATTTTCTTTTAAAAATAGCTCCACCCATTCTTGATGTTTGACCCTACACCAATATTCCTCATATCCAAGATTATTTATTGTTTTCCATGCCCCACCAATAAACATGAAATTGAAATACTAAACCAGTGCGTTGACCAATTGATATATGTAGCTAATCAAGTCTAGCAAGTCTAGATTATTGCAGTGGCTTTTGCGATGCACAACATCTTCAACAAAAATGTTGGTCTAAAGCCATTTTATTGAGCCAAACTAGCAAGTGTTTAAATATTATTCCTCCAAAACATGTTGTGCAGCATACTTCGAAAGATACTCTCGAAATGTCTCTACTAACAATTATAAAATGCTCCAAAGTGAAAACTGTGCATGGAATCTTGTAATCAATTTCAGTGAATTCATTTAAAGTTGTTTTGGGCTTGAAAAAATTGCACATATTTCAAAGCTCTAAGTAAAATAAACAATAGCGAAATTTGATTGTTATTCACTATTTCTAACGAGCTGACCATAATGATTGGCCAAAGTGATGAAATTTATAATATCCAATTTTTCTTGTTTATGGGTGGTGAGGTGGAGGACATTTGTTTTATACTCAAAATCAAGTTTTAGACTCATAACCATACTGATTATGATTCAATATTTTAATTTTTAAAAATAAAAATATGCATTACTCAAAGGCTTATCTAATATATTAATTCATTATGTCTATTTGTCTGATAGGGGTTTTGGGGGGGTGGGGGAGGGAGAGGCCGGTGAAGCAGCGGGTGACCAGTGTCAGTTTGTGACAGGGGTTGGACCACCACGGTTTCCGTGTACAAATCGTCTCCACAAAGCATTGCAGCCATCCGAAGGATAAGAATGACAGTCGGATTGCATCCCTCTCCCACCGCACCAGAGGCGGATATAAAAACCTTCCCCTTCCCCCCCCCCCC
>Ga0116231_10010600_pt1 | contig 14719 bp, 17 predicted proteins | sample S1TSphgellanicum_2_FD_89695 | JGI IMG/M metagenome (GOLD analysis project Ga0116231, IMG submission 89695) | Host-associated microbial communities from peat moss isolated from Minnesota, USA - S1T2_Fd - Sphagnum magellanicum MG | ecosystem: Host-associated > Plants > Peat moss > Unclassified...
AGGAGGCATCCGCCGCCACTAATCAAGTGCGGCGGTCAGATTACCTAGATCAAGACGTTTGTGTTCACACAGACAGTGCGCTCATGAGATCTTTGTCCGGCTACCTATTGTTCGGTCACAGCGTCACGAACCCTTTTAATAGTGGCACGCTGCCGAGCACTGATAGTGGCACTAGGTGGCATTTTTTGCCCGAATGCCACTATTACTCACCCCAGATCATCACATATCTAAAACCATCATTATCATCCATTTTATGTTTCCGTATATTTTAAAACAAAATTATTAATTAAAAAATATATATATGTTATATATTTAAAAACATCAATATCATCCACTTTATGTTTCCGTATATTTTAAAACAAGATTATTAGTTTTAAAAATATATATGTTACATATTTAAAAACATCAATATCATTCAATACATGTTGAAGTACATGATGAAACAAAATTAATAAAAAAATATTTTAAAAAAATTTGTGTTATACACCTTAAAAGAACTTGTCAATTGCATCAACCTCAATGAAACTTTCAATGAAACTTTTAATGCAAGATGTGCGTTTTGAACATGTTGATGAGAAGGACTCTTGAACAAGAGAGTGTTCTTCAAGGAAAATTTTCACATTGAAGGTGTGAAATACAATCCTGACTCAGAAAAGCACAAAAGCACATTTGGAGCCTAGACCCAGTTACAATGCCAACAAAGAACTATAACAACAAAAGAATGAACAAGAGCCTTGATGGTACTGTTACAAAACTTGCTTTCTCATATATATACCCATTGTCAGTCTCACCCAATATTTGCAAAAACAAATTTAAGCTTTGAACCAACAAATGCAAGTCAGCAGAAGAGAAGAAGAGCGGAAATTGGAGGATGACTGCAGTGACAGAAGAAAACTGAAAATGCGGTTGATAATAAATTCACAAAAGAGGTCAATTCCCTTTCGTGTACCTGAAATTCAGTGGCCAATTGTGTCAACAGTAATGTACACTCGATCAACAACGGGTGCAGCAATCCTTCACTTCTGGACAGGCTCCAACAAGTTTTGGACTTCAAAGCAAAGAGATAACAGAGTCGACCGTTTCAGATTACAATCTCATCACCTAAAATGTTAAGAAAATTGTTGGTTAACAAAAACTCAATGTCTCTAGTTTTTGCCTTTCTGGCTGTTCACAATTTTTTAACTCTCTCACTCACAAATTGGTCTGTAAGCTGAGAGCACATCATATCATTCTTGGTCCAGTAATTGGTAAAATCTAATATGCACACAAAATGTTCCACAAAAACACCTGATCATCAGCAAGATGCACCCACACTGGTCACAGGAATTTTGTGTCAAAAGAATATTCCTCATCTGTTTTTTATTTTCCCCCCTCTCGCTATGTCTCTGTCTGCGTATTCATTCCTCCATTTCAGACTCCAATTTGGGTATTCTTTCTTCCATTGTAAATCTCTCTTGAGTGGTGTTTACCTGCACACGATACGCCAACACTATATTTGTCTATTAAAGCTTTTTGGACTTGTGAGTGGAACCTGGTTCAGACTTGAACCAAGCAAACCAAACATACTAGACTTGAAGTACTGGAACAAATATACTACTCTGACACCCATTTCAAACAACCCATTTCTCAGAGTTGACTGCAATGCCTTCACCAGATGGAGCCAGCAGGTCTGGAGAACAAAAGACTTTCTGAATTTTGCTTTACACAACATGCTTGGGTGATGAGGAGGAGCTCTGTGTTCATACCCGTCTAATATATGAAAAAAATAGAGGAAGAAATATAAATTCAGCTAGTCTTTCTGACCTAGATTGCATTCGGGAGATGATTGAATCTTTTTTTTTACCTCATCCTCATTGTCTCTGACTGCTTGTACAAGTCTCATTTGTTCCTGCAGGAGTGAATATTTCACCTTGTGCTCTGCTAACTCCCTCTCTAAAGCTGCCACCTGGAAAAAAAATCCAATTAACACTTTGATGATCAGACATTTTGCAGTAATATCAGCAACAGCATGTGTATGAGATTGCAGAGAAAACATTGCAATAACACTTTGAATATAGACATTGTGTGTTAAACTCCCAAATCAAACAAACCCAAAATCAGGTTTAGGGCCCTGACAGGATGGGTGGGTCTACACTCTACACAACACAGAGAGAATGGCTCACCTTCTCCTCCCAGTCCTTTTCACGCTTCTCATATTCCTTGCATCTGCAACAATCAATGTTGTTGACTCTGTCAGAAGTTACTGGGCAATAATAACTCACATCCCTTTGTCAGGGAATTGAGCTCTCATGAATTGGGTTCTAACAGCCAAGAAAATTCAACAACATTTAGTAACATTTTTGTATATAGAACTCTTTGCTAATAATGGTAAGAAAATGGATGACAACCGTGCTGTGTGGGAAACCATACTTTGCACGTAAGCTAATGTTTTGTTCCAAAATCCCTGTCATTGAGGTTGCTGTGTTTTGTCGATGGACAGTCAACACAGTGCCACTGACCCCAGGGACCTCACCTTCACAGCCTCCTGAAGCAACATCCTGTAACACAAGAGTATTTCACTCAATAACACTAACAAACATCATGTCACAAAACTCCTGAAAATAGGGTTGTCACCTTTAGAGGCTGAAAAAGAATCAAGGCTGTTTTACATGACAGAAAGCAAATCTGCTGGAAATTAGGAGGAAACACTTGTGAGAAAAAACCTCTTCATAAGAACACCCCAAAACTGCAAGAATGATCATGACAGTAAACTCTTCTTCATAGTGCCAATCCAAAACATCCCAAATCCAAAGAACCCACAAGGCACACATGTACATGTGAGGTTTATTGTTATGTGAATACCTGCATTTCATGCCTGTGTTCTAACTCATCTGCTCAGCAGATAGCCAGTCTTAGAAAGCAGGAGGCACATTTGACACACACCTTTACTGAATCAGGAATCAGAACCGCTGTTACACTGCCTCTCTTGTCAATAGTATTCACCTCCTTTTCTTGAACTCGAAGTTTCTTCAAAGCAGGCAACAGCACATCCGAACTCCTCTGCCTTTCCAATGCACTTCTCTTGAGAACATTGTCTGCTGCCTCTATGGGCTCAAGCTTCACTGTTGCTGCTGTTGCCAAAAGAGTTTCCCCAGAGTTTTGGGCATCACAACACTGTTCTTGAACAGAGTACTCTTCATTCAATTGGCTTCTGAGGGGTTTCTGCTCTTCTGATCCCTTGGAAGTTTCCACCTTGGTAGATACAAATTTGGAGCCTTCACCAATGATGACACAATCATCATCCTGTAGAATTATGATCTCTGCATCAACTCCAACCCGTGGTGGGGTGGCAGGAGCTGCCGCCCCTGCTGTACTAGTGGGATTATTATTACCTTCTGTTACCCTTCCATTACTACTACTCACCCTGCCACTGTTGCTAGTGGCTCGCAAAGTTCCACCTGAGGCGGGGACAACTAGCATGCCTGGTTGTTGTTGTTGAGAGAGACTTCCATTAATTTTTTTCAGGTTTGTAGCCACACTACTACTATGATCAGGTAACTGTTCACCTTGGCTGCTGGAATCAGAAGTTGATGGAGACAATGAGGTCACCATTTGTGGTTCATTTCGGTTTGCCAATACTGGCAGATTGGATGACAATAGGTGAGAAGAGGTGGCAGCCGCAGCAGCAGGAATAGCAACCGGAATCTCCACTTGCAGCACTGTCTTGCGATTTCTCTTATCAGCTGAAGATTGGTAACCTATCAGATGACAATGAAGGTTCCTGCAAAAAAAACCAGCCAGAGGGTTTAGCATTTAGGGTTTAGGCATATCTATGAAAAACAGGTAGAGAAATCTCCACAACAACAATTTGGAAGCTAACACAACAATGGGTGCCATCATAACCTTATGAGAGTCACTCACCAAGTGTCAGACCATCACCTTCATTACAGTGACAACTACCATGACTACTACCAACTGACTTCACCACCTTCCTCCCGACAGTAAGTGTAGAAAAGTATACAAAAACAGGCATAAACAGTATACCATCAAGAGATTTAAGACCACTGTCATATTGCCAGCATCATATGGCATAGATCAATCTGAGTCACCCTTATACAAAAAGAAATTACACTTACCAGTACTCAATGGTCATAGCCTTGAGGCGAGCTTCAAGTCGCAAAAACACTGTCGTGCGTTCAAAGTCTTGCTTATCATGGGCTGGCTCGATGAAGTTAGCCTCCAACACACCTGCCACATGCAAGTCATCATCCCCCCCATTGAGATTTAGATCCACGCCTAGATCTTCCCATGCAACATTTCTAACATTATCTCATGTACAAGATAAAACCACTAAACCCTAAACCCTAAACCACTTCCTCCAGTCCCGGATAAGAACCCAGACTTCTTCACAAAAGTCCCAAAGAACACCAAAGTCTACAAACCAAACAATTGAGGGATGGCAGCCAAGACAGTACTTTGGCAAACAAAAAAGTTCAATGACTGAATTGGGTTGGTTGTCCTGGGAATTTCATATACTAAGCCTCAAGCCCCAAATCCATCAATTGTGTTTCTGGAGAAAAACCTTACCCACGACACCTCTGCCCCGACTGCTGTTGTCTTGAAAAACCTTCCAAAAGGGCTGTACAAAACAAGCAATCATTACCACTCTCGGTATATATTATTTACACAGAACATGTTGCAGGATTCAGATGTACAGATACTAAACTGAATGTTATCAGCACCCAAAGATGGTCCTTTCTTTTCCTACTTACCATGATAAGTCGGTTTTTGTGGTAAACATTGAAACCATGTACATTGACCATGGGCGCTTCCTTTGTGAACCCAATGGTGGTTATTACAGACGTCTGTAAATCAGTGAAAATCTTCAATTAAAACCCACCAAAGTTTGCCATTTCTTTGCTTTCCCTCATTCTATTCTCCTGCTACAGAGATTTGTCTTTTGCAGCAGCAAAAAAAAAAAAAAAAAAATTTAAAAAAAAAAAAAAAAAAAAAAAAAAATTTAAAATAAAATAAAAAACAAAAAAACGCAAAACCCAAAACGAAACAAAACAAAATAGCTTTCTCTGCTACTTGCAACCAATGCAACAAGCAAAAAATGCGGCATTAGTTTATAGTTTTGTATGTGGAAAGTGTCAACAGAGAAGAATTAAGACCCATTTTACCTCCTTGTTGACGGGGTCCTTATTGCCTCCAATTTGGGGCTTATATACAATGTATTCACAGAACTTCAGATCCATAGCTATGCTATGATGCTCCACTGGCAGATTCCGCAGAATTATTTGAAATTGTGGTGGCATTTGCAAATACAAGATCGAGGCATACGCCTGCGTTTTCCATGAATCTGAGATGGGTGTCAGTATTTCAAACCGAATCGCTTTCTACAAAACAATCAAACTTTGGGTCACAAGCACCAATTTTATGCATACAAAAAAGTCCACCAGTGTTTTATAAGCAGTGTTTCAAGAGCACATTTCTGACTTACACAGTGACAATCTTATACAGAACACCATCGGTGTGTACTAACTTAGATACACAGATCACAAGGGTAGACATAAAGACACAGCCAAGAGTCTAACTCATGGTCTTGATATGTGGTAACCAGGAAAAAAGAAAAAGACACAACAGTACAAATTCAATCCTTTTTTTTAATAGAAAAGGGATTAGTTTCAGAGACCCGAAGAGAGAGGCGGTAACGGTTCACAATGTGCTCTTGTGTAAGCTGTGTGGGAAGGTTCACTTGCTTTCCAGGCTTGTCTTTTGCTCCCACACGTAACTGAATATCCTGAACCTCCAACCATGATGTATTCACCACCATATTGTAAGATCTTAAGTACAGCCATAAACCCTAAACCCTAAGCTTCAATTCTTGATCCAAGCCCCTCTAATTTCAATCTCAAGAACTTCAATTTTTAACTCTAATCTCAATCTCGAGAAATCAAATCTCAAATTCAGCAAAAAAGGAAGAAAAAACCTGCATATGATGAGCAAGATACCGCAATGAAAGAGAATAATCAAAGGGGTTTGTTCCTAGGAATCCTGAGCAGATTTGGAAGGTTCATGGGGTGAAGAGTTGGGTTACATGTTCGTCGGAGTCAAAGTCAAGTTCGAGAATGCCATCATCGTTGAGCCACAAATTGAACACTATTACCTTTGTGCCATGCCATCCAATGTCATTAAACTGGAAGAAATACAAAACACCCAACATCAAAAAAACATTAGAATATATATCCTTCACTGCTAAACACAGATAGAATAACATGAGAATAGAAAAATAGAAGCAGCATGAGAATAACAGACTATTGAAACCCAAAATCTCTCCAGTTCTTTTGTGGGATTTTTCAAAACAAAAAAAATTGCAGAACTGGAAACCAATGGGGAGACCCCAATCCAAAAGTCTGTTGAAAAACTTTCCAACAACAGAGAAAGAAATTTACTACTTGCACTTCCACCCATTTTACTGACCTGTTTTAAGAGCTCAACTTCAGTAGCATAAGGTGACCACCGCATCAGTGTAGCTAGATTGCTCAGCCAGTCATCCATATTTGAACGTACCAACACTGTTGGCTCCCTGCCACTGGCTGAGAGTTGATAATCCAGCTGTTTGCACACACCACCCCTTTTGTCTAACTCAGAAACTAGGGACGAGGGAGAGCAAAGTCAAAGGATTTAGATAAAACCCAACAACAGCAATAAGCCACACCTTCCCAAAAGACCAAATGCAACCATACAATGCATCATAATCTCCTCACAGCATCTAGAGGTATGCTACTAAGAAGGATGCACAGTTCTTCTAAATGCCCCAGATCTCAGAACATACTTACCATGGGTACCACAATATCTTCGTGTCCAGCCTTTCGCAGAAATGTGTAAGACAGAAGCCCGATACTTTGTGTAGCAACCCTGTTGCAAGCAATTTACACATAACAGACAGACATCAGTACTTTCACCACACAAACAAAAGAAAGGTTTTTATGAGGGTCTGAGAAATCATGGGTATGAGTAGGATTGGATCCAATTGTGTTGGCACAAACAAACTGTCTATAAAATCACATGAGTAGAACAACAGACACTTTCTCTAATTTGGGTGGGTGGCATCTGAATACATCCTCATTAATGGCTCTGATACTCTATGCTTTCTTTCACCACACATTTTGAAGTATGTTTGAGACAAACCGGCCACTTGAGTTCCGAGTGAAAACAATGACATCTGCACCCAATCTCATTGTACTTGTCTTGAAGCCATTCCCATCTGCAAAGGAAAGTCAGCTGATTGAGCGGTCTCCAATTTTGTTACATGAGTGCCTGGTTAGCTTTTGAATACATGTGATCCATACTTTTCTGAATACAGTAGATCAGTATTTTCCTGAATACATTTGATCAGTATTTTCTGATTACATTTTATCACTATTTTCAGAGTACATTTGATCAGTATCTTCTGAGTACAGTAGATCAGATCCTTGCATCATTAGTCCTCCAGCTAATGTAAGAGACAAAGGAAAAAGAAACCCACTTACATTGACCAATTGTAGTATTGGTGTTTTTCCGGGAATAGCCCAAGCTCATGCATTGTCGGATACCTTCGGGTCGCATTCCACCTCCATCATCTGCAGTGTCCAACCCACTCCACATCCGTCAACAGGATGGCATCAACATATTCTTATGGTTGCCAAAAAGAGAAAAAGAAATTGCTTCCAAATTTCACCCAAGTAAGAATCAATCCCATGTACACATCTGGACCATGACAGGCACTGCAGTGAACTCTTTTGCTGTGAAAATGTATAATGTGAAGCTTCCCAACCAACCAACCTTGAATAAGAAGGGCAGGGTTTCCATCACGTGGATTTGTAATCTTGTCCACTCTCACATATGTCGCTCCATTTTCGATCTGGACAATGAAAAAAAAAGATATTATATGTTTGTTATGAGCAAAACCCAAGTGTTGTTATAGAATTTTTTTTATATGCATTCCATAATTCTCTTGTGTTGAACCAAATTCAGCTGGAAGGTGCCAAAGAGGTACAAAGAAGGAAGAAAGAAAACTCTGTTCTTTTACCTCATCAATAGCATTATCCAACAACTCCGCAATTGCTGTCCAACAACCAAAACAAATTTTGTATTTTGTAAGCCCTGGTGGGATTTTTTTTCCTGTTGTGGAAATTGAATGTCAAGACAATGGGTGTGGGGGAAAAGAGACGAAAGACAAAAAGGGGGCCATAAGCAAAAAACCTCCAAGTGCCCATTTATGGGAAGTGGCATTTGAGTGTAGAAATTTTGGGTGAACCCGAACATGGTCCATTGACCCTGCCACAGGATGAAAAGAGTTAACAAGGTTGAAGGAAAAAGGGCCCAAATACATGTAGATCAGCATTTCTACAGGAACACAACAAAACTGTAAACAGTAAACCCTAAACCTGTGTCTGCTGCAGTTATCTCATGCAAATTCTGAAGAAATGCAAGCAAAAGACATAGCTGAGAAACCACACTGAAGTACCAAAGTTGTAGGATTGAGGGCCTTTGTGGCAGGGAGAGTTTTTAGCCTCCCCCGATCCCTATTACCTTGAGCAGGTCGTTGACGCCTGGGAGCCGGTGCATTGTAGTCACCTGCCCTCCAAAAATGACGACAAACATCAGGGTCACGAAAAGATGACCCTGTGCTCACTCCTCGAGATCCTGAAGCTGTTAGTAAGGATTTTCCCCTTTCAAGGTTTTCTCTCAGCTTCCTTTCTGTCTCCGGACCTGTTATTGGGTGAACACTTGGAGACTCTCGTTGAAGCTCCACAGTGTCACAGTGTGGATTTGCAGGTTCCAGATCCTGGCTGCCACCATCACCATTAATGGGTGATGTGGTCATTAGGGCAGGAGGAGGTGACAACTCACTGCCACCACTGCCATCGTCAGCAGCCCTGATTGTCCCTTTTCCTTTGGGTATCCAGCCATTACCACCACCCTCTGGGTTACCATTCTTTACACCTCCAGAAGATGAGTGGAAGAGGCTGCTGCCACCGCTGCCACCACCACTGCCATCAACACTCCCACCTGGTGTTAAGGAGACCAGGGGCTCTGCAACCAAAGGAGCTTTATCTCCTTCCTGTGTTCCTGGATTCTCTTCATCATCACTGCTCACTAGATCTATTACTCCAGCCATATCTGTAAATTATTATTCCCCAAAAAAACCCCCAAATACATATTTTGTCATCACATCAAATACTGAAATGTAAGCCTACAATCATGAATAATACTAAAACTAATGTATAGCTCGCATCAACACTGCTGCCTTTGCACAACTTCCAATTTCACACACACAATCCAGATGAGAGAATGCACAGTAACAGAGTTGAACATACCAAGGACTCTGACATTTTTTCCATCTAACCCAAAGAGACCCCAAGGTAATATTTGCAACCCAGGGCTCCTGCAATACTCCCAGGCATGATTGGATCAACAGGACCCCTTTCTAGGGTTTAAGCTCCTAACACTGAAGGTCCACAGGATTGGGTTTCCACAGGAACTTCAAGAGGCAGGGGGGATGGGAATGGGATCATCAATCAATGGGGATCGGTACCTGAATACTTGTGTCAGTTGCTGCCTTTGAAATGTTGCACAAATCTTCAGAAGCAAATGTTGATGGCACACCGTATCTGTCTATTTTTCTCACTGATTCCTGTTCACAGTTCCTCCATGCCCTGAAATTCTCAGAAACAAACAGCAAAGAGTTAAACCCAAAACTCATTTGGGTAGCCAAAAACAAATAGGTCAGAATTGAAGAAGCATCACAAAATTGGGCTCCGGGGTTGATACAGTTCTGCCATTCTTTATTAGGGTTAGGGTTTTTGAGGCTCAAATGGCTCCCAAAACTGCAATCCATGATAAAAACTAGGGTATGGTCTAACTCAAGCTGTGGCTTTTCTTCAGAACTGAGGACAGGGTTTATGATTTTGTGACCTAGGCCAAAAAGTTCACTGTATCAGGCTTCAAAATCTGGCTGCATCTCAAGGCAATTGGAATATCAGAAAAGGAAGCAGCAGCTCCTTAGAAACCCCACCCACAACTTTAGAATTGAGAAATCAGGAATGTTGTTCAAGAAAACCAAGGATGAAGGCAGAAAAAAGTGTTGAACCAACAAAAAGAACTGGAAGACCTTTGTCCCTCTCAGAATTAGGGTGTGCAACAAAGAAAGGAATTTCCAGAGACAGGGGGAAGAAGATGAAGCAAATTGAGAAAATGTGTCCAAATTCAAGGCTTTTCAGTACAACACTAGCTTCTTCTTCAATGAGACAATTGGGGTTTATCCAAAATACTGAAATTAATACAAATTGGGAAGAAAGAGACACTGCAAAAGAAACTGACCTTGTTGAGCCACCTCCTCCTTTGATGATGGGTGAGATCTTCTTCTTTGATGGAAACCCAAAAGCCCAAAAACCCATAAACTCTCTCTCTCTCTCACCCTGTTTGGAGTGAGAGCTTCTTCTTCTTTGTTGGAAACTAAATGTACCCAAAAGCTCAAAATTTCTCTCTCTCACACACAAACACACATCAATTCACCACATCCAGAGATGTAAGGGTACCCAACACAAACAATCTGAAATCCTCTTTCCCTACATCATCACCATCATCATCATCAACAACAAAAGCATAATAAGAAGTGTTTGAAGAACACCCATCTCACATAAGCCCTCATATCATCATAACTCGCCTAAATCCTCATTCAAAACAAAAAGAACAGTACCCAAATCCTCCTCCTCAGTCCCCCTATGGTCCAGTGCTGTTTACACTCATGGATGATGTGATTTGCATCAGAGAAGAGAGAAACATCAAAACTGGATTCCTAAACCCTACTGCTCCTCTTTCTCTTCTTCATCATCCACTACAACAAATACTAATTCTTCTTCTTATTCTTATTCTTCTTGTTTGTGCTATTGTGTTATTGTGTTTTGTTTTCACCCAAAACCATGTATAGACTTTCTTAAACCTCCAACCAAAAACAATGGAGTTAGAAAACTTACAAGATCTCCAATAAATAAAAAATGGAGTTTAGACTACTTACAAAACCTCCTATTACTCATCATCATCACCATCAAAACTATGTGATGATTATGTTAAAGAAATGATATACTAGGAAGACTTAAGAAGAAGAAGTAAGGAGAAGAAACTAAGAAGCATGTTCAATCTCATCATCAAGACAAACAAAAGTCCTCCAAACATTTCAATTGGGTTTTGTCCCTCATCAAGCTATATGATATGTGTTTGGAATTTTCGTTGTGGTTGTTGTATGCAATTTTATTGTGAACTCCAAAACTTGTTCTAACCTAAAAGAAACTTTGTGACCCAAAAAAAAAGAAAAGAAGAGCTTTCCAAATTAATCCCCAACTAAAAAACAAAAAAGAAGCAAGCTTTTCTTTACAAAATCTCAACATGCTAGCAGTAGTAGTAGTAGTAGGTAGGTAATAAGTAAATACCCTTTCAAGCGAAACCCAATTTGTGAGGATTTAGGTGCTAGGGTACCATTTCTCTCTCTTTCTCTCTTTTTGTCTTTTTTTTGCCCTTTTTATGCCACACCCAATAATGGCAAAACCCTAATGACAAAAGTGTGTATATTTGTCTATATGGGTATGAATATGTGTGTGTGTTTTTGTTTGTTTGTTGCTCTTTTTCTTCCTCTTATTATTAGTTAATGTGGTTAAGTTGAATTGGGGGGGACCCTTTCTTGTTGTTTCAACTTTCATTTGTCCTCTTAAGTGAGATGGGATTTTTGTGGGAACCCCAAATAGGGATTACATATTCTTATACCTTACAAGTATGTAAAGACCTACTCCAATATTTTTAGTGTAATTGGAGGGCATGTAAGAAGAAGAAGAAGAAGAAGGGGAAGGTGAAAAGGAATAGTCCTTTTAGTGGAAGATAATATACATGAACCCAATGTGAAAAATTATTTTATTGGGTAGTTTACTACTCACAACTAATTCCAAATGGATGATGATGGCCTTAAGTGTTATGGTTATAGAACCCTTTTATTAGAGCTTATTAGGTATGTATCTAAAGCATGGGATTAAAATAGATCATAAATGATGGACTTGACTCCTCACATAACTACTTTGGTGAATCTCTCTAATCAACTTAACAAGTTTGTGCTGTTTTTTGTTGTTCTTGTAACTAGCCTAATAATGCTTTCTTTTGTATGCCCTAACTTAATTAGGGTGTCTTTAAGAATTCCCCCAAAACTTGCAAGCTTTCTGGGGGGCAATCCCGCCCTGCAACCTTCAATTTCTCATCATATTCCACAACCCACCCCGACCATTTTACAACCTTGATTGAAGTCAATTCCATGGCATAATGTGTCAGGAGAGCCCAAGGGTCCAAGGTAATAATAATAGGTATGAGGATATTTGAAAGATGATATCTTGGCTTCTGTTGAAACTTGAGATCAGTTACAGAGTGATAATATCTTGGAAGGATTTTGGCTTCTTTTCGAGGATCGTTTTGAAGATTATATTTTTGCATGGTGAAATATTTGAGTTTCCATAATTTTGCTTTTGCCTTCAGATACATTTCAATCCCACAGTGTGAACCCACCGCACTGCTTGTTTCTCTAATTCTCTGAATCTTACAACTCTATGAAAAAACCAGAATCAGCAGTTCCAAAACTAGGAAATTTCTCCAAGTGCTTTACATATAAACCAAACACTTGTTTCCAATCTGAAGGTGGTTAGTTAGACTCTGAAGATCAAACTTTCTTACATCCTAATGAGCAGAATTGTCTAGTTCTCCTTTCCAATGTTACATTGTCACCCACAATTGGGGGTGAACTCCACAATGCCAAGGAAGAAAAAAAATAGGAACAAGAAATTGATTAGCAATGAAATACATGAAGACTATGATAATTTCACCTCAACATCGACACCAGCTGGCAAGTCAAGCTGCATCAATGCATCAATGGTTTGAGCATTGGGATTCTCAAGGTTGATGAGGCGACGGTGTGTTCGGATCTCAAAATGCTCTCGAGAATCCTTGTTCACATGAGGAGACCGTAAAACACAGTAAACCCGCTTCTTTGTAGGTAGTGGCACTGGACCCATGGTCTGAGAATTCGAGTTCCGAGCTGCTTCTAGTATCTGCTGGCATGCTTGCTCAATCAATGGAGCCCAGTAAGAACGCAATTTAATGCGGATTTTTTGCTTTGGTGCTGCCTGCAAAAAAACAAAATCAAAGCTAACATCACAGAACTTTTCTACAGCGACACTACAATCACCAAAAATTCACATTGTGTTTCGGAAAATTTTCCAGAGCAACACTAGAATATCACTGGAGTTTCACATTGTGTTTTGGGAAACCTTTCCACAGCAACACTACTACAATCACCAGAGCTTCACATTGAAGAATTTGGAAATCCTTTTCCACTGCAACACTAAGACAGCAATACAACATTCTAAACCCCTTTCCAAGTATTCAAAAAACCTGGAAACCTCATAATTGTTGTGAGAAATGGACACCCCTAAAAATCCAAAAAATTGACAAAGTAATTTGGGGAACCACACAATTTGAATCTATTTCAGAGAAATAAAACCGCAAGAAAAGAACAAAACAGAAAGAGAGACAGAAAGAAAAAAACTCGATGGCTTACCGAAGGGGGAAGAGGAGAATCAATCACGGTAGCAGCAGCTGCCCTCACTGAAAGACTTCTTGAGGTATTCAGTTTTCTGCTGGCTGCTGTTGACCCACACATTTCCCAGAGCAAATTCCCCTCTCCTGAACTGCACATCAAGGCAGTTGCACGCAGCTCCTCACTTGCAGATAGATGGCCACCCACCTACAACCCCAAGCCGTGGTCCCAAGTCCCAACCACCACAAAACCAACGCCCATCACCCAAAACCCTAAAAATCCTACCAAAATCATCATCATCTCTCTCTCTCTCTCTCTCTCTCTCTCTCTCTCTCTGTGCCTGAGTGCGCGCGCGTGTGTGTCTCTCTGCATGTGTGCGTGCGTGCGTGTGCGTGTCTCTCTCGTTCTGTGCATGTGTGTCTTCCAACCACCACAAAACCAACCACATCACCCTAAACCCTAAAAACCCTAAACCCAATCATAATCATCATCATATCTCTCTCTCTCTCTCTCTCTCTCTCTCTCTCTCTGCGCGCGCGCGCGTCTCTCCCTCTTCCTCTCTCTCTCGTGGCAGTGCTGAGTGAAGAAGAACAAGAAGAGCAGCACCAGTGCTCGCAGCTTAAGGCGGAAACGCCTACCTTGGAAGCTGAGAAGCTGGAGACATAAAAGGAGGAGGTCAAGGGAGCAGCGAGGGAAATGGAGGTGGACGTAAAAGGCAGAGCCGTAGCTACCATTGCCATAGCGGACGCCATCGCCATTCGCAGGAAGCGCACAGCTGTTGTGCGCACAGACGCACAGAGAGAGAGAGAGAGAGGGGTTTGTGGATCCTTAAGGGCCGGAGGGCTTCTTTTTCTGTTTTTCTTTTTCTTTAAGGAAATAGGAGAAGGGACTATTTAGAGACCTGTTTGGAAATTAAGGTACTCTCCGTTTAAGGGCCGGTAGGCTGCTTGGGAGGGAAAATACTCCCAAAATACCAAGGGCCTCTTCTTCATGACTACCAATCAAACAGCGTTTTTTTTTTTTTTTTCCTTTTTTTTTTTTTTTTTTTTTTTAAAAAGAGAAAAAAAAAAATTTCATCTTCTAAATAAAATGCCGTCCATTTATTTGGTATAAAAAAAAAAA
>Ga0116231_10010601_pt1 | contig 14718 bp, 14 predicted proteins | sample S1TSphgellanicum_2_FD_89695 | JGI IMG/M metagenome (GOLD analysis project Ga0116231, IMG submission 89695) | Host-associated microbial communities from peat moss isolated from Minnesota, USA - S1T2_Fd - Sphagnum magellanicum MG | ecosystem: Host-associated > Plants > Peat moss > Unclassified...
AGATCGAGGGCACCGAGCTCGCCGGCGCGATCGAGCGGCTCTACGCGGAACTGGCGGCGAGGGGCATCCGCTTCAAGCCGCATTGCTGGCTCGCCGAGGAATGGTTCTCGCCGGACGGCGTGCCGGGCATCGCCATACCGTTTTACCTCGCGCACAAGCGGCTCATGGCGCTCGAACGGCGCTACATGCGCGAGGTCGAGGGGGGCAACCGCAACTGGCTCATGCGCATCCTGCGTCACGAGGCCGGTCACGCGATCGACTCGGCCTACCGGCTGCGCCGCCGCCGCCGCTGGCGTGAGGTTTTCGGCCCCGCTTCACTGCCGTATCCCGACGCCTACCGGCCGCGACCCGGCAGCCGGCGCTTCGTGCAGCACCTGGGGGCTTGGTACGCGCAGGCGCATCCGACCGAAGATTTTGCGGAGACTTTTGCCGTTTGGCTGAAGCCGCGATCGGCGTGGCGCCGCGAGTACCGCGGCTGGCCAGCCTTCGGGAAACTGGAATTCATCGACGCGACGATCCGCGAGATCAGCGCGGGTAAAGCGCTCGTGACCGATCGAAGTCGCATCGAGGACATCGCCGAGGACACGCGAAGTCTGCGCGAGCATTACGAGCGGAAGTTCAGCCGTTATCGCATGCCCCGCCGTTCGGGCGCCGATGAGTTGCTGCTCAAGGTTTTCACCACGGTCCCGCCACGACGCAACGCGCCGAAGGCGGTCAGCATCGTGCGCGAATGGCGCCCGATGCTGCGTCAGCAGCTCGCCGAATCGGGTGTGTTCAGCGAATACCTCGTGCACCAGGTGCTGCGTCTCGTGCTCGAGCGCTGCGAATCGCTCGATTTGTACGTGCGCGGACCGCGGCGCGAATTGAAACCGCATCTTCTGTGGCTCGTCGGCCGGCTCGCGGAATCCTACGAGGAGCGACAATTGCCGCGCGTGGCTCTTTGACACCGTGAAGCAACTGCGTGCGCTCGTGATCGTCCATTCGACGCTCATTCCGCCGAGCTCGCTCGAGGGCGCGAGCCCGAAGGAAATCGAGGAATGGCGCACGGAGTACGACGTGATCTCGCATTTGAAGGGCGCGGGTCACGAAGTCCGCACGATCGGCATCAGCGACAGCCTCTCGGAACTGCGGCAGGCGATACTCGAGTGGCGGCCGGACATCGTGTTCAACCTGCTCGAGGAGTTCGACGGCATCGGCACCTACGACCAGCATGTCGTGGCGTTCCTGGAGCTCATGCGTCAACCCTACACGGGCTGCAATCCGCGTGGCATGCTGTTGTCGCGCGACAAGGTCCTGTCTAAGCAGCTTTTGTCCTATCACCGGATTCCGACGCCGCAGTTTCTCGTGTTTCCGCGTGGCAAGAAGCTGCGTGTGCCGCGCAAACTGCGCTACCCGCTGTTCGTGAAGTCAGCGACCGAGGACGCCTCGCTCGGCATCGCGCATGCTTCGGTGGTTGCCGATGAACGCCAGCTCACCGAGCGCATCGGTTTCATTCACGAGCAGATCCACTCCGATGCGCTCGTCGAGGAGTACATCGAAGGGCGGGAACTGTACGTCGGCGTGCTCGGCAACGATCGGCTCAAAGTCTTGCCCGCCTGGGAAATGAGCTTCGGCTCGCTGCCGGAAAGCCTGCCGGCGATCGCGACGCGCAAGGTCAAGTGGGATCGCCGCTATCAGGAAAAGTACGGCATCACGACGGCCGCCGCCGCCGATCTACCGGAGGGCACGGCGGCGCGTCTAGAGCAATTGTGTAAACGCATTTTTCGCGCACTGCATTTGACCGGATACGCTCGCATGGACTTTCGGCTGCGCGGCGACGGCTCGCTTTTCGTGCTCGAGGCCAACGCGAACCCGAACCTCTCGGCCGACGAGGATTTCGCGCAGTCCGCGCGTCCCGCAGGACTCGATTATCTTGCGTTGCTGCACCGGATCGTGCAGCTCGGCGAGAGCTATCCGGCGGCGTGGCGGGCGCTGGAGGCATAATATGAAGACCACTGCCTATTTTGAAGCAATCCGGCAGCGCGCGGACCGAAGCATTTTCCAAATCGAATGGATTGAGCGTGCCATTCGAACTCCGCTCCAGGATGGTGAGACGGTCCATAACGCTTTCTTCGACCGCGGGTATGTTCCATGAAAGTACGATACTTCGCTGACACTGACACTTTGCTGATCGAATTCCGCATTGCCCGGGTGGCGGAAACACGGGCTGTCGATGAAGATACGATGGTCGACCTCGACTCGCAGGGAAACATCTGCGCAATCACGGTCGAGCACGCGTCCACGCGGGCCGACGCGCCCCATTTTTCGTATGAGGAAATTGCCGCCTGACAAGGATGGTCGTCCGATCCCGCCGTCAGGGCTTCGTCCAGCGGTCCATCCAGGCGATGACCGTGTCGTACCACTCGAGCCGATTCGCCGGTTTCAAGACCCAGTGGTTCTCATCCGGGAAATACAGCAGTTCACTCGGCACGCCGCGGCGCTGCAGGGCCGTGAACACCGCCAGGCCCTGCTCGTAGGGAACTCGATAGTCGAGCTGGCCGTGGATCACGAGCGTCGGGGTCCGCCAATTCTTGACGTAGTCGACGGGGTTGAACTGTGCGTAGCCTTCCGGGTGCGCGTACTCGGGACCACCCTGTTCCCATTCGGGGAACCACAGTTCCTCGGTCGAGTAATACATGCTGCGATTGTCGAAAATTCCGTCGTGCGTGACGATGCACTTGAAACCATCGGGCCATTGGCCCGCGATCCAGTTCATCATGTAGCCGCCATACGAACCGCCCAGCGCACAGGCGCGGTTGCCGTCGAGCCAGGGATACTGGGCGAGCGCCGCGGCGAAACCAGCCTTGAGATCCGCGAGCGGCTTGCCGCCCCAATCGCCGCTGATCGAATCGGTGAACGCCTGGCCATAGCCGGTCGAGCCGTGAAAATCGATCATGACGACACCGAAGCCCGCGCCCGCGAGCGTCTCGGCGTTCCATCTCCAGTGCCAGAGGTTGGCGAGGCTGCCCTGCGGGCCGCCGTGCACGACGAAAGCGATCGGGTATTTCTGGCCGGCCGTGAAACCCGGCGGCTTCACGACGTAGCCATACACGGTCTCGCCATTCCACCCCGGAAAGCTGAACTGCTCATAGTCGCCGAGCCGGCGCGTCGCGAGCAGCGTCTCATTGACCGCGGTCAGGCGCTCCGCTTTGCCGCCGCCGAATCCCACGGCGTAGACGTCGGCCGGGTTCGCGAGATCGCTATGTGTGTAGAAAACGCGCTTCGGCCCGACGCTGAATCCCTCGACCTCGCCATCGCCCGTGATGGCGGCGGAACGCCCGGTGCCGGCATCGATTGCCCACAGCGGATGCTGACCTAGATGATCGGTCGTCGCGAACAAGGTCTTCCCGTCGTGCGACCAGGCGTAACTCGCGATCGAACGGTCCCAATTCTGCGTGAGCGCGCGTCTCTTGCCCGTGGAGAGGTCGAGCAACACGAGATGAAAGCGATCCGCTTCGAAGCCGGGGCGATCCATGGCGAGGTAGGCGAGGGTCTTGCCGTCCGGCGAAAAGGCGGGCTGTCCGTCCCAGGCGGCGTTGTCGGCGGTGAGATTGCGCGGAGTGCCCCCACCGATCGGCACGACATAGATATCAAAATTCGTGGACCAGGGTTCCGTGCGCCCGGCGATACGCACCGAATAGGCCACCTGTCGGCCGTCGGGACTCACGTCGTAATCTTCGGTGCCGCCGAACGGCTTGCCGGGTACGTCGCCGTCGATGCCGGCCGTCAGATTGACGGGCGTGCCCGTCGCGATGCCGCGCGCATCGAGCGAAATCGAGAACAGCTGGGAGCGTCGACCGTCGCTCCACGTGTCCCAATGGCGCACGAACAACTGATCGTAGAGCACACCGGTCGCGGTCGCATGCGCGGCCGCGTCGAGGCGCTGCTTGCTGCAGGCGAGATCGTCGCAGTCGCGGAACACCTCCAGGCTCACGAGCAGGTGATTGCCGGCCGGCGCAACGCGGAAGCTGCCGACCTCCAAGGGCAGATCGGTGACCTGAACGGGCTCCGAGCCGTCCGCCTGCATGCGCCAGACTTGCGCCGAACCACTTCGTGAGGAAAGAAAATAAATGTACTGCCCATCGTGGCTCCATACCGCCGACCCATCATGCGTCTGCTCGTCGGTGAGGCGTTGGGGACTCGCGCCGCGTTTGGTGGTGTCGAGCAGCCAAATCGCGGTCAGTCCCTTGTTGGCCTTCAGGTCGTCGCTGCGCATGCTGAATGTGAGCCGCTTGCCGTCCGGTGCCACGCTGACCGCGGACACGCGGCGCAAACTCAAGAGAGTCTGGACGTCGAAGGGACGCATGTCCGCCCCGGTCGCGCGTGCGGCGGGTCCGGCCGCGGCGGTGGCAGCATCGGCGGCAGCGGCCGCAGCGGCTGCGGTCAGTAGACAGAACAAGGGCATCATCAAACGCTTCGCAATCATGGTCACTCCAGCAACGGCGCATGTCGGATCTCAGGAGCGCGAATATACTCCGGTACCCACTGGAGCAGACGCTTGCCGCCGCCGCAAATCCTGAGCCTCGATCTCGACGACACGCTGTGGCCGGTCGCGCCGGTCATTGCCAGGGCGGAAAGCGAGCTGTTCGAATGGCTGTCCCGGCGTCATCCGCAGGCGGTGCGCGACCATGGGATCGAGTCGATGCGCAAGCTGCGGGCGCGCGTCGCGGAGCGTTTTCCCGAACGATTGCATGACCTCACGTTCCTGCGGCGGCAAGCTCTCGCCGAGCAGTTCGCGGCGAGCGGCTATGACGAGTCGCTCGCCGATGAAGCGCTCGCGGTGTTTCTCGCCGCACGTAACCGCGTGGAACTCTATTCCGACGTGCGGCCCGCGCTCGACAGGCTGCGGCGCCGCTACCGCTTGTTCGCGCTCAGCAACGGTAATGCCGATCTCGTTCGCTGCGGCCTCGCGGGTTATTTCGAGGGTCATGTGACCGCGCGCGCGGCCGGTGCCGCCAAACCCGATGCGCGCATGTTCGCGATGCTGCTGGCATCGGCCGAAGTCACCGCGGAACAGGTGCTGCATGTCGGCGATGATCCGCTCGCGGACGTCGTCGGTGCGCAACGCGCCGGGATCCGGGCGGTGTGGCTCAATCGCGAAGCGCGCGAATGGCCGTCCGACTACGCGCGCCCCACTTGCACGGTGACGACGCTAACCGATCTCGACATGCGCTTGGCAGCCACCGAGGGCGACTGCTGATGGGCGTTTACGTATCAGGAAATGCCTACTAGTTCGTAGGATGGTGCCACTTTGTGTGATTTATCGCTTCACATTGGATAAGTGAAGTCGCTAGGATCGGGTTGGGTAGGTCACTTAAGGGTGCCAAGCATGCAAGCATGTTCATCGGGATCTCTGGTCGCCGTCTCCTCTCTGCGCGAGTTCTTTCGCGATGCGTTTCACTCAGCGAGTGAAAATCAACACCTCGACATCGATGAACAGGCCGAGGCCTACGTCGTAAATCTGCTCACGATGTTTTCACGCGCGGACGCGCTTTATGAAAAGACGCCCGAGGGCCTGCGCATTCGGCCGCTCGCGCAGATGCTCGCCGACGCGCTCGAGGCACCGACCGAGCACGAGCGGCAACGCGGACTGCAGCGGCTCGGCGACGTCTCGCTGTTCGTCGCCGGTTTCTTCGCGCGCAGCTTCGCCCGCAAGCTCATCGACATCGATTACCACATCGCGATGGGCGGCAATGCCTACAGTTCGCTCGCCGACACGATGCAGCGTTCGCCGCCGCGGCGCACGGTGGCCGGCATTTACGCGGAGCTCGCGGCCAAATTTCAGCGCCTGGTCGATGCGCTGAACGAGGTCAGCGAGACCTCCTATCGGCACACCGATGCGGACGTGCTGCGCTTGTACGAGATCTGGATGAAAACGGGCAGCCGGCGTGCCCACGGCATCTTGGCGAGGCTCGGCGTGGCACCGGTCAAGCAGGATGGCTTTCGGCGCGAGCACTAGGAGCGGCTGATGGTCTTGCGCGGCATGCAGACCTTGCTCGGACGGCTCTACGACGTCGCACTCGATTACGACGTCTACGATTTCCTCGTCACGGACCGCCGGGCGCTCGCCGAACTGGCTCCCGGCGAGGGAGCTCGGTCCCCTGAGGAAGAGTTGCTGCTCGCGGAAACCGCCGACGGGGCGGGAGTCGCGCTCTATATCGACGCGGCGTTGCTGCGCCGACTCGAGAACGCCGATCCGCTCGGCAAGCTCAACGAAGACAATCTCGCCGACTATTGCACGGCGCTCGAAGGCGTCAGCCATTTCCTCTATACGACCTGGCGTCTCGATCGCGACGCGCCGGTCTCCCTGCTCGAGCTGGAAACCCAGGCCGAGGTCGACAAATACGCGGCCACCGTGTTCCTGCTCGCGAGTCAACGAGGCGGCGGCTATCCGACCCAGGTGCACACACGGCTGTTCGATCGCGTCGCCTTCGACGCGCAACTGGAACCTGACGAGTACGATCGATATCGAACGGCGCATCGCTGCGCGGCGCGATATTGTCGGGAGCTCGAGCGGCGCTTCGTGAGCCGTGGCGAGGCGCGCGTCGAGGCTTTGGTGCGCGAGCTGCGCAAGTTCTACCGCTTGGGTTCGAGCGCCAAGCTGCGGCACGCGCTCGCATGAAACGCGCCGCGATGCCGCCACCCGGCGACACGCTCCGGCCGTTCGGCCCTAATCCTCTTCGCGCTTGTTCTCGGCGGCCTGTTTCCGCAGCGCTAGCCACTCGCTGAGTTTCTTCAGATCCTTCTTGCGCGGCGCCTGTTTGCCGCCGAGTTTGCCGCTGTCATACGGGTTGTAGCCCTTGATCGTGCCATGCGGATTCGGCCTCGCGATTTCGACGGGCGTCGGCGCATCGTCGGCGAGCGAGAGGCTCGGATTGTCGAGCTTCTTGAGCCGCGAGGTCGCCGAATCCCGCGCGAACTCGCCGGTCTTCAGGGCCCATTCGTAGACGGCGTTGCCGCGATCGTCGAACCGCACGCGTCCCGGCTGGCGGCCGGACGCCTGCGACGCTAGGGGTGAGGGCACGGTTGCGGGCGCGGCCGGATCCGCGGGGCGGCGCGCGGGAGCGGACGGCAGCGGTCGATGCAGGGGCTTCTCTTTGCTCATACTGCCTTTCTATGCGACCGGGCCCATATGTCAACGCCGGCCACCCAAAAGCTTGCACCCCGTCACAATTGCAGTTGGTATTGCGCGCGCAGCAAGGCGACCACGGTCTTGCCGTCGTTCCAGTCACCACGCAGCGCCAGTTCGAGGGCTTCTGCCAACGGGATCCATTGGAGCTCCAGATCCTCGTCCGCATCCGGTGTCGCGTTGCCCACCTCGAGGTCGCGCGCGAGATACAAATGGATGATCTCGTCCAAGATTCCGGGTGCGGATATATAGACGCCGAGCGAGGTCCAACGTTGCGCGACGATGCCGGTTTCCTCCTTCAGTTCGCGCGCGGCGCAAACCGAAGGCGCTTCGCCCGCATCGAGCTTGCCGGCCGGTATCTCCCAGAGGAAATCCTCGACGCCGTGCCGGTACTGCCGCACGACACAGACTCGATCTGCTCGATCGAGCGGCACGACCGCGGCGGCGCCGGGGTGCCGGATGAAGTCGAGGTCGTACTCGCGGCCGTTCGCATAACGCAAGCGCTCGGTCGAAACGGCGATGACGCGTCCGCGATGCACCGGCTTGCTTAGGATCGTGGTTGGTTTCAACATGCTGGTCCTTTATGGTGTTTCCTGCCGCCGTGCTGATCATCCTCGGGAGCCCGGCGAGCGGCAAGACGACGCTCGCCGCGCGGCTCGCGACCGATCTTGAAATACCGTGCTATTCCAAGGACACGGTCAAGGAGGCGCTGTTCGAGGCGCTCGGCGTGGGCGATCGTGAGTGGTCTCGGCGCTTGAGCGCGGCGAGCTTCGCGGCCGTACTCGAACTCGCCCGCGCCCAGGTGCGTGCGGGCGGCAGCTGCATCGTCGAGGGCAACTGGCCGCAGGCACACGCGTCCGCGCTGCGTGCGACCGGAGGGCGTTCGGCGCAGATCCGCTTGACCGTGGACGCAGCGGAGGCGCGGCGCCGATTCCAGGCACGCCGTCGCCATCCGGGACATTTGGACGACGTCCTGCTGCGGACCGAAGCCTTGTTCCCGATTGCCGGCGATGGATTTCTCGAGCTTGGCGGGCCGCGCTGGGACTATGCGAGCGATGCGAGCGGCCGCTACGAGTGGCTCGTCGGCGAAGTGCGCTCCTGGCTCATGTCACCGTTGTGACCCACTCCCACGCGCGTGCGCGCCTGAATGCGCGATTCTTGGCGCACGTTTACATACCGCAGTCTGGATATCCATACAGTCCATAGTATAGTCAGTTCATGCTCAAGACCAAAGCCACCTCATTCGATTCCTTGAATCCCGCGCAACGCCGGGCCGCGACGGCGGGCACGGCGACGCCCGGCAAAGGCGTCGCATGCGGGCCGCTATTGATCGTCGCCGGCGCCGGCACGGGCAAGACCAATACCTTGGCGCACCGCGTGGCCCACCTCGTGCTGAATGGCACCGATCCCGCCCGCATTATGATGCTGACCTTCACGCGGCGCGCCGCGCAGGAGATGATCAAGCGCACCCAGGAAATCGTCGCCACGGAAATGGCCGAGCGCGGCAAGCTGGGCGATCGCAGCGTGACATCGCGGCTGCTCTGGTCGGGGACCTTTCATTCCGTCGCGAATCGCATTCTGCGGCTCTACGCCAAGCACCTGGGCCTGCATCCGGCCTTCACGGTGCTGGACCGTGCCGATGCCGCCGATCTCATGGACGTCGTGCGCAACGACCTCGGACTCTCGCAGCTCGACAAGCGCTTTCCCCGCAAGGATCTCTGTGTCGCGATCTATTCTTACCGCGTCAACACGCGCATGTCCTTGAGCGAGACCCTGAGCGAGCAATTCGCGTGGGTGGCCGAATGGGAGCAGCAGCTCACGCGCGTCTACCGCGAGTACGTCGCGCGCAAGCAGAAGAACAACGTGCTGGACTACGACGACCTCATGCTCTACTGGCACATGATGATGCAGAACCCGGCGCTCGCGCAGAGCCTGGGCAAGAACTTCGACCATGTCATGGTCGATGAATACCAGGACACGAGCAAGCTCCAGGGTGAGATCGTGCACGCGCTGAAACCGGACGGCGCGGGCGTCACGGTCGTCGGCGACGACGCTCAGGCGATCTATTCCTTCCGGGCGGCGGCGGTTGACAATATTCTGGGGTTCGCCGACCGTTTCAAACCGAAGGCCGACGTCGTCGTTCTCGCGCAGAATTACCGCTCGACGCAGCCGATTCTCGACTGTGCCAACGCGCTGCTCGCGGAGGGCGCGCGGCAGCATCGTAAGACGCTGCTCGGCAGCCGGTCGGTCGGCGTGAAGCCGGTTTACGTGAGTCTCGACGACGCGGTCGCGCAGGCGGAATACATTTCGCGGCGCATGCTTCAGGCGCGCGAGAGCGGCGGCTCCCTGAAACGCCATGCGGTCCTGTTCCGCAGTTCGCATCACAGCGACGTCCTCGAGGTCGAGCTGACACGACGCGATATCCCGTTCGTCAAGTACGGCGGGTTGAAGTTCCTCGAGGCGGCGCACGTCAAGGATCTGCTCTCGATCCTGCGTTGGGCCGACAACCCGTGCAATACGATCGCGGGCTTTCGCGTACTGAAGCTCGTGCCGGGAATCGGGCCCGCGCACGCGAAGCAAGCGCTCGACCGGCTCGAGGCGCAGGGTTTCGCGGTCAAGAGCTTGCGCGACTACGACGCGCCGCAGCAGGCCAAGATGGATTGGAAGCGCTTTTGCGATTTCTTTGAGAAATTGGCCGACCGGGAAACTCCTTGGGCCGGCCAGATCGGACTCGCGCGAGATTGGTACAAACCGCACATGGAGCGTCTCTACGAGAGCGGTTGGACGCGCATCGGCGATCTCGAGCAGCTCGAACAGCTCGGGAGCCGGCACCCCACGCGCGAGCGTTTCCTCACCGAACTCACGCTCGACCCGCCGAGCGTCACGGGGGACCAGGCGAGCCGCGCCTCCAAGGATGAGGACTACGTGATCCTATCCACGATCCATTCGGCGAAGGGCCAGGAATGGGACGTGGTGTATGTACTCAATGTCGCCGACGGCAATTTCCCGTCCGAATTTTCGGTCGGCAAGCCGGAGCTCATCGAGGAAGAACGGCGTCTTCTGTATGTCGCGATGACGCGTGCGCGCAGTGAGTTGCACTTGTGCGTGCCGCTGCGCTACTCCGTCACGCAACAGGCCAAGGACGGGGACAAGCACGTATACGGCGCCAAGAGCCGCTTCATGACCGACAAGGTTCTAGCCTGCTTCGAGAAGACCTCGTACAACAGCATTCGCGGTGCCGAAACGCTGTCGGCCGCCGGCGAGGCATCGGCGAGCGTCGACGTCGTCGGCCAACTCAAAGAGATGTGGTGACGGCCGGCGGCGCAGGGGCACGACCGGCCGCCGACCGAACCGTTTCTCTTACCAGCGGCGCGGGCCGCCGCCACCGCCGCCGGGACCACCGCCGGGCGGCTTCGACCGCGGCGCGCGCTCCTGTGCTTCGTTGACACGCAGCGGTCGGCCGCCCATCTGAAAGCCGTTTGTCTGCTGAATCGCGTTTTGGGCTTCGCCCGCGCCCATGTCGACGAACGCGAACCCGCGCGGGCGCCCGGTTTCACGATCGTTGATGAGTTTGACTGAGTCGACTTTGCCGTAGCGTTCGAACAAGCTACGCACTTCGTCTTCCGTGGCGGTAAATGGCAGGTTGCCAACGTAAATCGTCGTCATTCAACTGGTCTCACTGACAGTGCGCACGAAGTGCGGGCTGGCCCCGCTCGCACGCGGTTTCAACACGCAGACCGTCTCGCGACTTCTGCCGCTACGAGGGCCTGTACCTTCGGCCGTGCACTGATCCACTTAGGCGAGAGATCCAAGCAAGAAACCCGCGTGACCCAGGGAACGAACCTACGACCCGATGCTACGCCAGGGATTTATGCTTGGCAAACCAAAACATGGGGTCGTCCGAGGACGTCCGTCAGGCGTGTCGGAAGACTCCGACGGAGCGCGCGAGGGCGGCCATGACGGGGTTCATTCGACTTCCAAATAGGCGTAGCCGTCGAGTTCTTGCTCGTAAAAGCGCTTGACTGCCTGCGCCTCGGTGAGCGTCATGACGCCGTCACGTACGGCCCGTTCGCAATCCCGCGCGAGCCGCGGGTATAGCTCGTCGGTGTCGTACTCCATGTACTCGAGCACCTTCGTCGCGGTATCGCCTTTGACGATTTCCTCGATCCACCAGCCGCCCTCATCTTGCAGACGAATGTGCACGACGTGCGTGTCGCCGAATAGATTATGCAGGTCGCCGAGCGTCTCCTGGTACGCGCCCACGAGAAAGGCGGCCAGGTAGTAGGGCTCGCCCGCCTTGAGCTCATGCATCTCGAGCGTGCGTTTGGTCTCGCGCGGACTCACGAATCGGTCGATCTTGCCGTCCGAATCGCAGGTGATGTCGGCGAGCACGGCATTCCTGTTCGGGCGCTCGGCGAGGCGCTGGATCGGCATGATCGGGAACAGCTGGCCGATCGCCCAGCTGTCGGGCAGCGACTGAAAGATGGAGAAGTTGCAAAAGTAGATGTCGCTGAGCATGGCCTCGAGATTTTCCAGCTCCTCGGGCACACGGTCGAGTTTGCGGCAAAATTCGCGAATCTTCGTGCAGGTCGCCCAGTAGAGCTTCTCCGCGAGCCCGCGAAATTCCAGGCTCAGGTAACCGAGATTGAACATCTGCAGCGCTTGTTCGCGCGCCTGCAACGCGTCGTGGTAGCACTCGACCAGGCGGCGCTCGTTGACCGACCGGTAGCTGTCGAACAAATCGCGCACGGGCTGCGGCACTTCCTCGCGGCCGTGATAATCCTCCTCGGGACGACCCGTGACATTGAATTGATCGAGCTTCGAAGCGCCGAGCACGTCGAATACCAGCAGACTGTGATGCGCCGCGATCGCACGGCCCGACTCGCTGACGATCATCGGATGGGGCACGTCGCGCGCATCGCAGACGCTCTTGATGCGGTAGACGACGTCGCTCGCGTATTCGTTGAGCGTGTAGTTCATCGACGATTCGTAGTTCGTCCCGCTACCGTCGTAATCGACGCCCAGTCCGCCGCCGATGTCGATGTATTGCACGCCGGCGCCCATGAGTTTGAGTTCCGCGTAGACATGCGCGAGCTCGTTGATCGCGTCCTTGACGCGACGGATGTCCTGGAGCTGACTGCCCGGATGGCAATGCACGAGCTGCAGACAGTCGAGCATCTTGCGCTCCTTGAGCAGCGCGTGCAGGTCGAGAATCTCGCTGATAAACAAGCCGAATTTCGACTTCTCGCCGGCCGACTCGCGCCAGCGTCCCGCCCCTTCGCTCGCGAGTTTGACGCGCACGCCGAGCTTGGGTCGCACGCCCCACTTCTCGGCGTGTTTCAGGATCAGATGGATTTCCTCGAAGTTCTCGACGACGGGAATGATCGTGCGGCCGAGCTTGGTCGCGAGGATCACGGCCTCGATATAACTATCGTCCTTGAACCCGTTGCAGACGACGATGCGGTCGGGCGCGTCCTCGGTGATCGACATGACCGCCAGCAGCTCGGGTTTCGAGCCCACTTCGAGACCGAAGCCGAACTCCTTGCCGTAACGGTACACCTCCTCGACGACGAGGCGCTGCTGATTGACCTTGATCGGAAACACGGCGGCATAGCGGTTCTTGTAGTCGTTCTCGGCGATCGCGGTGCTGAACGCATCGGCGAGGTGCCGCAGCCGATGTGCGAGGATGTCGGAAAAGCGAATCACGACCGGGGTGTGCAGGTCGCGCGCCTTGAGGCCCTGGACCACGTCGTACAGATCGATCTCGCGCGCCGGATCCATGCTCGGGCGGATCACGACGTGTCCTTGCGCATTGATCGAGAAATACCCCTTGCCCCAGGCATCGACCTGGTACAAGTCCAGCGAGTCCTCGATCTTCCAGGCTTGTGTCGCAGCCAGCTTGCGCGCAGGTGTGTTCATGTGGCGCGAAGACTAGCAAATTGCGCATGGTTGTAAATGAAGGTTTTCGCAGTCCGGCGGACGGCGTCCCTTTAGGGTGTGCCGCCCTTTGCGATGCCGCGCGTCGGGTCGAGAATCCACTCGCTCCACGAACCGGCATAGAGTTTGCCTCCCGACAGCCCCGCGACTTCGAGCGCGAGCAAATTGTGACAGGCCGTCACGCCGGAACCGCACATCGCGATGACGTCGGCGGGCGCCGTCGTGCCGAGAAACTCCAACCAGCGGCTGCGCAGCTCGGCGGCCGGCAGGAAGCGCTGGTTGGCGCCGAGGTTCCAGCTGAACGGATAGTTGCGTGCCGACGGCACGTGGCCCGCGACCGGGTCCAGAGGTTCGATCTGCCCGCTGTAACGTTCCGGCGCGCGCGCATCGACGAGAACGGAGCGGCCATCCGCCAACGCCGCGATCACTTGCCGCGTCGTGAGCCACGCGTCGAACGCGGGCCGCGGCGCCGCACCGGACGCCGTCGCACCGGACGCCGTCGCAGCGGACGCCGTCGCCGAGGACGCCGTTGCGGCATCGCCGGTCTCGAGCGCGCCGCCCGCGGCAACCCAGGCGGCGATGCCTCCATCGAGTACGGCCACGCGCGAATGGCCAAGCCAGCGCGCCAGCCACCAGAAACGCGCCGCAAAGGCACCGTTCGCGCCGTCGTACGCGACGATTTGCGAGTCGGCTGTGACCCCGAGCTCACGCAGTGTAACCGCGAAATCCGCAGGCGCCGGCAGCGGGTGGCGCCCCGTGTGCGGCGCAATCGGCCCGGACAAATCGCGATTCAGATCCGCATAACGGGCTCCCGGGATGTGCCCCTGCGAGTAGGCATGGCGGCCCGATTCCGGCGCCGCGAGATCGAAGCGGCAATCGACGATCACGAGCTCGGGCGTTCCGAGAAGCGCCTGTAGACTTGTTGCGTCGATGAGCCCGGCCATGTTTCGAGCTTAGCGCGATGCCGCCGCGACTTCATCCGCTACAATCGTGCGCATGGCGATCACTCTATATTGGGGAAGCGGCAGCCCGTTCTCGTGGCGCGTGTTGCTCGCGCTCGAGCACAAGGGCTTGCCGTATCAGTCGCAGCTCCTGCATTTCGACAAGCAGGAACACCAATCGCCGCAAATGCTGAGATTGAATCCGCGCGGCCGCGTGCCGGTCTTGAAGGACGGCGATTACGTGGTCTTCGAATCGGTCGCCGTTCTCTATTATTTGGACGTCAAGTATCCGCAAGCGCCGATATTCGGGCTGACCCCCGAGGAGGCCGGCGTGATCATGCGCGTCATCTGCGAATTCCAGGCCTATGCCGAACCGGCGCTCGCGCGAATCACGGAAGGAATCTTTGCGAATCGCGTCGCCGAGGAGATCGATGCGCTCACGGATGCGATGCATGTGGTCGCGCGCGAGGCGCGCACGATCGAGGGCCGCTTGAGCAAGGAGCAGTGGATCGTGGGGGCACAGTACTCGGCCACCGACATGGTGATCTTTCCGTGGATTCAGGTGTTGCGGCGCGCGTTGGACCGACCCGCCGCGGCGGCGCTCGGCGCGCGCTTCCTGCCGATGGAACGCAACTACCCGGCGCTCGCCCGCTGGATTCACCGCATCGAGGC
>Ga0116231_10010602_pt1 | contig 14716 bp, 13 predicted proteins | sample S1TSphgellanicum_2_FD_89695 | JGI IMG/M metagenome (GOLD analysis project Ga0116231, IMG submission 89695) | Host-associated microbial communities from peat moss isolated from Minnesota, USA - S1T2_Fd - Sphagnum magellanicum MG | ecosystem: Host-associated > Plants > Peat moss > Unclassified...
GTGGGATCGGCGTACAGCACGAAGATCCGTATATCTTCGGGCTCGCCGGCGTGACCGCTCTCGTGCCATGCCCAGTAACGGAGCTGCAAGCTCCACAGCACGGTCGACAGCATTCCCGCGTCGGGAGCCCGCTGCGGTGGTCGATCGTGCAGCTCGGTGCGCAGGCGGGTGCGGAAGGGCTCGGTGAGCGGCAAGTGATGGCGCTGCGCCTCGCGCGTGAAAAAGGCGTCGATGGGCTTGAAGTCGTCGGCGTCGAGGTGGTCGAGATAGCTGCGAGTCACGGCACTGTCGTCCGCCGCGATCGGGTAGATGGACACATACAAAGGCGCGCGCCAGCCCTTGCTCAAACGCTGCTGCTGCCAGGTGTTGATGGCGACCACGGCCAGAATGAGCAGCAGCGCGGCGATGCGCAGCTTACGCGGCATCTGCTAGGAATTCGGTCAGCTGCCCACGAACGCTTTGAGGGCACACCCGCATCCTTAAGGCTGCAAGCGCGTGCCGATCCAGGGGCCTGCGGGCAGGGTGCGCGTCCAGCGGGCGCGGTCGTGGATGCGAAACTCGCCTTCCACCCACAGCTCCACCGCCTCGGCACGCAAGCGATAGCCGCCCCAATTCGCGGGCCGGGGCACGTCCGCGACTTCGGCAGGCTCGGGCTCGCCGGGTCCCTCGTAGGCGATACCGAAGCGTCTCGCCTGCGCGGCTATTGCCGCCTTGAGATCATCGCGCGATGCGAGGGGCTGGCTTTGCTGGCTGGCCCAGGCGCCCAGGCGGCTTTGCCAGTGACGCGTTTGGAAATAGGCGTCGTTCTCTGCGCCGGACACCCTCTCGACCGTCCCCTCGACGCGTACCTGGCGATGCACATGGTCCCAATGGAATACGGCCGCCGCGCGCGGATTGGCCTCGAGCTCGCCGCCCTTGCGCGACTGGTAGTTGGTGTAGAACAGGATGCAGCCGGGCTCGACTTCGATGCCCTTGCACAAAACTACGCGCGCCGAGGGCTGGCCGCGCCCGTCCACGGTTGCCAACACCATGGCGTTCGGATTGGGCTGCGCGGCTTCGGCTGCGGCCTGCGCCAGCCAGCGCGCGGCGACCTCCAGCGGATTGGCCGGCAAGGCGGCCGGCAGGGTTTCGCTCCAAAATGTCTTTTTGACGTCGCTCATAAGACAATAGTAGCGGTGTGGGCATCAATTTGGGGCTTGTGTCATGAATCTGGATGAATTGCGGGTTCAGCTCACCGAACTCGACGGGCAACTCCTGGAGCTGGTGGCCCGGCGCCAGCGCTTGAGCCGCAGCGTGGCGGACGTCAAGCGGGCCAGTGGCACACCGACACGAGATTTTGCGCGCGAGCGCGAGGTCATCGTGCGTGCGCGTGCGAATGCTGAGAGATTGGGCGTTTCGCCAGCGTTGGCAGAAACCCTGTTGCGGCAGCTGATCCAGTCCTCATTGACGACCCAGGAGCGCGCGCGTGTCGCGGCGGCAGGCCAGGGCACGGGCAAACGCGCCTTAGTGATCGGCGGCGCGGGCAAGATGGGCGGATGGTTCGCCGAATTCCTGGCGAGCCAGGGCTTCCGCGTGGCGATCGCCGACCCGGCGCCGGGAGCGCCCGGGTTCGAGCAGGTGGCCGACTGGCAGAACGCGCCGCTCGATCACGACTTGATCGTGCTGGCGACGCCGTTGGGCGCTACCCTTAAGTTGCTGCAGGCATTGGCTGCACGGGCCCCGCGCGGGCTGATTTTCGACTTGGGGTCGATCAAGACGCCGCTGCGCGAAGGACTGCACGCGCTGAAACAGGCGGGCTGCCGCGTTACCTCGGTGCACCCTATGTTCGGACCGGATACGGAACTATTGTCCGGCCGCCACGTCATCTTCATCGATTTGGGGGACGCGCCGGCGCTAACCGAAGCGCAGGAACTGTTCGCACCCACCATGGCGGAGCGGGTGGTCATGGATCTGGACGAGCATGACCGCCTGATCGCCTACGTGCTGGGATTGTCTCACGCCCTCAACATCGCGTTCTTCACAGCACTCGCCGACAGCGGTGAAGCGGCGCTGCGCCTGGCCAAGTTGTCGAGCACGACCTTCGATTCGCAGATGGAAGTGGCGAGTCGGGTGGCTGCGGAGAGTCCGGACTTGTACTACGAGATTCAGAGCGCCAACGAGTATGGCGGGGAGTCGCTCAAGGCGCTGCAACGAGCAGTGCAGCGGCTGGTGGCCGCGGTCGAGGACAAGAACCCGGGCGAGTTCGCCGCGTTGATGACCCGGGGCCGCTCCTACCTCGCAGCGCGCGCCAAGAGCCTATCTGAGTAGTTTAGGAGCCGCTAGCGCGCGCCGCTAGCGCGTGCCGCTAACGCGCGTCGCCAAGGCACTACCAATGATCGATACGAATGCCCTGCGCCAGGAAAACGACGAGCTGCGCAAGCGTATCGCCCTGCTGACGGCCGAGGCGGCCAAGAACGAGGCCGTCATGAGACGCACGCAGGCGCGCGAGCTCACGCTGCTGCGCGCGGAGAGCCTGTCGCAGCTGTTGCACGCGATGGTCGATGGCCTCGCGGAGTCGTATGCATTGGATGCCGTCAGCGTCGTATTGGTCGATCCGCAACACGAAATCCGCCATCTGTTGGTCGCCGGGGGCGACCGGCCCGAAGACTTCGAGCGAGTATTCTTCGTGGATTCCCTGGCGGGGTTGGCGCCGCAGTTGTTGGCGCTGCACAAGCCCTGGCTCGGACCTTATGTAGGCGCCGATCATCACTTGCTGTTTGGGGGCGCCGTGCATACGGGCGCCCCGCGAGGGGGCGCCGTGCATACGGGCGCCATGCGAGGGGGCGCCCCGCCAGCGGGGGCTGCCCTGGAGGGCCCCGTGCCGCCGAGCGCAGCCCCTCTCAAGAGCGTGGCGCTGGTACCCCTGCCGCGCAAGGATCGTGCCACGGGAGCCTTGTGCTTCGGGAGCCGCGAGCCTACACGCTTCACCCGGCATCATGCCACCGACTTCCTGGCGCACTTAGGCACGGTTGCGGCCGTTTGCCTCGAGAACGCGATCAATCGCGCACGCTTGCTGCGTGCCGGTATCACCGATTTTCTGACCGGGTGGCACAATCGACGTTATTTGCAGCAGCGTCTGAAGGAAGAACTGGCGCGCGCGCAGCGGCGCGGCAGCACCATCGCCTGCTTGATGATGGACATCGATCGCTTCAAGAGTATCAATGACGGTCATGGACACCTCGCCGGCGATGCCGCCCTCCGGGAGGTGGCGCAACGGGTCGAAGGCCAGATTCGAAGCATGGATACCGCGGCGCGATTTGGGGGCGACGAATTGTCCATATTGCTGCCGGAAACCACGCAGGTGGAGGCGGCACACATGGCGGAACGCATCCGCGAGGCGATCGCAAACGAGCCCTTCGCCCTGAACGCCCGGCTTTCCTTGAATTTAACCATATCCATCGGTGTCGCGACGGTTGCGCCGGGGCGTCACGAAACCGACCTGAAGGCCCTGGCCGATCGCTTGCTTGCCGAGGCCGATGCGGCGCTATACCGGGCCAAGGCGCTGGGCCGGAACCGGGTGCATTGGGAGGGGTCAGTCACCTAAGGACGGTCGCGGCCGCGCGGATAGCTCAACGGGCTGCTGACCACAGGAGGGCGGCGATGTGGAACAATCGACTTCATGTCAATTCAGCAAGGCATTGATTACATCGATGCAGACGGCTTTCGCGCCAACGTCGGCATCATTCTCGCGAGGGCCAACGGTGACGTGTTTCTCGGTGGCCGCGTCGGCGGGAGGGGCTGGCAGTTCCCGCAGGGCGGCGTCAATCGCGGCGAGCAGGTGGAGGCCGCCTTGTTCCGCGAGCTCAAGGAGGAAATCGGCCTCGACAGGGAGGATGTGGAGATCTTGGGCAGCACGCGCGGATGGCTGCGCTACCGGCTGCCGCGGCAATACGTGCGTGACCGTTGCATCGGCCAGAAACAGCGCTGGTACTTGCTGCGGCTCATGGCCGCGGAGGACAAGCTGCGCTTCGATCATACAGCCAACCCTGAGTTCGACCGTTGGCGGTGGGCAGACTACTGGACTCCGGTCCGGGAGGTGGTTTACTTCAAGCGGCGTGTATACACGCGCGCGCTGCACGATCTCGGAAAATTCATGTTTCCGGAGGGCTTGCCGCCTTACCCCGAGTGGTGGCCCGAAATCCAGGGCGCATTCAAAACGGCTTGACCACGGCGAGGATGACGATGGCGATCAGCAGCGGCGTGAGCACTTCGTTGAAGCCGCGAAACCAATTGGCGCTGCGCGTGTTGCGTTCGGCGGCGAAATCCCGCAGCAGCTTGAAGCAAAAACCGTGGTAGGCGATCACCAGCAGTACCAGCACCAGCTTCACGTGCAGCCACCCCATCTTGAGATACGCCGGCAAGCCGACCACCATCGCGATACCGAAAATGAGCGTCAGCGTGCCGCCGATGCTCATCAACGTGAACAGGCGTCGCTCCATGACGACAAAGCGCTGCTGGCTGATCGTGTCGTGAGCGCTCGCGTGATACATGAAGAGCCGGGGCAGGTAGAACAGGCCGGCAAACCAAGTGATCAAGGCTATTACGTGTATGGCTTTGAGCCAAAGCATATTCCCATAATAGCGTGACGCGTCGACTACCGGTACCGCGCTTCCTGGTACGTTAGCACCATGGCCGATGCCTTTGCCAAGCTCGAGGTGCGCTCCTATGCGCCCAAGCGGCGCGTTCTCATGTGGGGCGGTGCGCTGCTGGCTGTGTGCATTCTGTACGGGGCTTTCGAACTGGGACGCTACGATGCGGGTTATCGGGTGGTGGATGCGGTGCGCGGCGCTTTGGCGGCCAATTCCCGCATCAGGGCGCTGCAGGCCGAGAACGACAACCTGCACCTGCAGCTCGAGGCGGCGGACGTCAGGCAGCGCGTCGATCACGAAGGCTATGCGCACGTGGAGCGCAGCTTAGGGGACATGCAAAGCCAGATCGCGCGCTTGAACCAGGACCTCTCTTTTTATCGGGGCTTGGTGCAGCCCGGGTCGCTCATTCACGTCAAGGTGCAGCAGATGCAAATCGTGCCGCAGACGGCCGCCGGGCAGTTCCAGCTGAAATTCGTCTTGGTGCAGACCGGCAAGCCTGACAAGGAGGTGGCCGGCAATGCCGTGATCAGCATCGATGGATTGCAGCAGGGCAAGCCCGTCAAGCTCAACCTGGCGCAAGTTTCGGCCAGCCACCGGGTCAGCCTGGCATACTCGTTCAAGTACTTCCAAGAGTACGAGGAGTTGCTGGTGCTGCCTTCGGGGTTCGAACCTACCCGCGTCGGCGTCGAGATACATAGCAGCAAGGATGCAGCGCACAGCTTCCTGCAAGCATTCGTCTGGAAGGCGCAAGGCATGTCGGTCGAGACGGAAGCCAACGGCCAGGGTCCGTCTAAGGGGGATGCGGATGTTCAAACAGAAACCGAATAACAAACCGCGCATCGATACCTTGATCGGCGCCAAAACGCGCATCAACGGCGACGTCGAATTCGCCGGCGGCTTCCACATCGACGGCTGCATCGTGGGTAACGTCACCTGTGCACCCGGCGGCGAGGACGTCTTGTCGGTGAGCGAGGCGGGCTGCATCGAGGGCTCGGTCATGGTGCCCAACGTCATCTTGAACGGTACCGTCAAGGGCGACATCGAGGCCAGCGGCCGGGTCGAACTCGGACCGCGCGCGCAGGTCTTGGGCAGCGTGAACTACGTCACCATTGAAACCGCCGTGGGCGCCCGCATAACGGGTAGGCTGAGTCATCGGGGCACGGCTGGGCAGGCCGCGGACGATACGGACCCGGTCTGACCCTTCAAGACCGCCATCCAACGTCATGACTTTGATTGGCAGGCTACGGCCGAGTACACTAGGATCACTATGAGCACCACTCCTCAATCGATGACCGGCGTTGAGGCGATTCCGCCGCCCCCCAATGTGTTGGTGTTCACCGATGCTGCCGCCGGCAAGGTAGGAGAGCTGATCAAGGAGGAGTCGAACCCGAACTTGAAGTTACGAGTGTTCGTGTCGGGCGGCGGCTGCTCCGGGTTTCAGTACGGATTCACGTTCGACGAAAACATCGAAGAGGGCGATTTCTGCGTTGAGAACCGCGGCGTTCAGTTGCTCGTGGACCCGATGAGCGCGCAGTACCTGATGGGTGCGGAAATCGACTACAAGGAAGATTTACAGGGCGCGCAATTCGTCATACGCAATCCCAACGCCAAGACCACCTGCGGCTGCGGATCGTCCTTCTCCGCCTGACTGTGCTGCGCAGATGAGCGGCGCCAGAGTGGCCGTGCCCGACGTGCTTGCGGCCGTCGATCTGGGTTCCAACAGCTTTCACATGGTGGTCGCGCGTTACTCGCACGGCCAGCTCGTCATTCTCGATCGATTGCGCGAGATGGTGCGCCTCGCCGCAGGCTTGAGTGCGAGCGGACGGCTCGACGAGCATGCCACCGACCGCGCACTGCGCTGCCTCGAGCGTTTCGGCCAACGGCTGCGCGCCGTGCGCGCCGACAGCGTCCGGGTGGTCGGGACCAATGCATTGCGGCTCGCCAAGCGCAAGCGGTGGTTCCTGGAGCGCGCGCGCGCCGCGCTGGGCCACCCCATTGAAATCATTTCCGGCCGCGAGGAAGCGCGCTTGATCTACTCGGGCGTCGCACATACCAGTCCGATGTTCCCCGACAAGCGCTTAGTTCTAGATATCGGCGGCGGTTCCACCGAAGCGATCGTCGGCGAAGGATTCAACCCGCTGCTGCTGGAAAGCTTGTCGGTAGGCTGCGTCGGCCTGACGTCGGTCTGCTTCGACGACGGCAGAATTTCCAGCAAGCGCTTCGAGCGCGCGCGCACCGCGGTGCGCATGGAACTGGAACCCATTCGAGAAACGTACCGCAAGCTCGGCTGGCGGCAGGCCTTCGGCAGTTCGGGCACAGTGCGCGTCATCGGCGATACGCTGCGCGCGCTCAATCCTGATTCGCCGCACATCACGCTCGACGCTCTGAATGGCCTCGCGGAGCGCGTCATCGCCGCCGGTCACGTCGATGATCTCGATTTGCCGGAGGTGGATTCGGAGCGCGCACCGGTGTTCCCGGCCGGGTTGGCCATCTTGCTCGAGGTGGTGGAGAACTTAGGTGTCGATCGCGTGCGCGTTGCCGAAGGAGCGATGCGCGAGGGACTACTCTACGACCTCATGGGACGATTCACCGACGAGGATGCGCGCGTACGCAGCGTCCGCGCCATGGAAAAGCGCTATCACGTCGATCAGGCGCAGGCGGACCGCGTCGAGGCGACCGCGGTGAATTTGCTGGAGCAAGCCGAGCGCGAATGGGGCCTCGAGGATCCGCTGTCCGAGTCCGCATTGCGCTGGGCGGCGCGATTGCACGAAACCGGCCTCGATATCGCTCACTCAAAGTACCACCGCCATAGTGCCTATCTGCTGCAGCACGCGGACATGCCGGGGTTTCCCCGCGAGGAGCAGCTGCTGCTGTCTGCCGTCGTGGGCGGACATCGGCGCCAGCTCTCCTTCGATTCGCTCGAGCATCTCACCCCTCCGTGGGATCGTCACGCCGAGTTCCTGACCGTGCTGCTGCGTCTGGCCGTGCTTCTGCACCGGGGCCGCAGCCCGCAGCCGCTGCCCGAGATAAGCCTCACCGTCAAAGGACGTACTTTGAATCTGGCACTGCCGCCACGCTGGATCAAGGAGCACCCGCTCACGCTGGAGGACCTGGAACAGGAGCGGGGGTACCTGAAGGACGCAGGTTTTCGGCTCAACATCGTCTAGGGGGGGTGGGGTACAGCCGGACGGGAACGCAAGGCAGCAGTTCCCGTCCGGCTGTACCCCACCCCTCGCGATGTAGCAGCCTTGTGGTATCCGGTGCATCGGACCCCGTGATGTTGACTGGCCCGGTGTTCGGTCCGGTAGGGTGAGCTGTCGCGCGGGCCCTGCTGCCTTTCCGGGCCCCGCGCGGTCACCCCACCCGCCGGGCAAATCGCGGCCCGGCCAGTCAAACTCACGTATCGACGAGTGCTACACGCTCGTCATAAAGCTCGAGCAGGCGCATCTGCGCCGAGTTCTTGCCGTCGCCCGGGGGGCGTGAATATTGGCCGTCAGAATGGAGTATCCATGCCTGCACATCGTCGTGGAGGTAGGACTGAAGGTCGTCCATGACCCGAACCTGCAGGTCCTGAGCGTCGACCGGGAAGGCTACCTCGATGCGCCGCAGCAGGTTGCGGACCATCCAGTCAGCGCTGCCGCAATACACCTCGCGTGCGCCGGCGTTTTCGAAGTAGTAGACGCGCGAATGCTCGAGGAAGCGGCCGACGATGGAGCGCACCTTGATGCTCTCGGAGACTCCGGGGACCCCCGGCCGAAGACAGCACACGCCGCGCACGATCAAATCGATCTTCGCGCCCGCGCGCGAGGCCTTGTACAAGGCTTGGATGACCGCGGGCTCGGTGAGCGCATTGAGCTTCGCAATGATGTGTGCCGGAACACCGGCGCGTGCATGCTCGGCTTCGCGCTGAATCTTGTCGAGCAAGGACTGGTGCAGACTGAAAGGCCCGTGCAGGAGCTTGCGCAGGCGCGGTACCCGCGTCAATCCGGTCAGCTGCAGAAAGATTTCGTGGACGTCCTCGCCGATCGCCTCGTCGGCGGTCAGCAACCCATAATCGGTGTAAAGGCGCGCGGTCTTGGCGTGATAGTTGCCGGTGCCCAGGTGGCAATAACGCCGCAATCCTTTTTCCTCTCGCCGCACGACCATGACGAGCTTGGCATGCGTCTTGAAGCCGAATACGCCGTACATAACGTGTGCGCCCGCCTCCTGGAGCTTGTTGGCGAGCTCGATGTTCGCCTCCTCATCGAAGCGCGCACGCAATTCGATGATGACGGTCACGTCCTTGCCGGCCGCCGCGGCATCGGCCAGCGCGCCGACGATGGTCGAATCGCTGCCGGTACGGTACAGCGTCTGTTTGATCGCGAGAACCTGGGGATCGCTGGCGGCTTGCTTGATGAAGTCGACCACAGGCGCGAAGCTCTGGAAGGGATGGTGCAGCAGCACATCGCCCGCACGCAAGGTGGTGAAGATGTCGTTGCCCATCTTTAGTCGATCGATGATGCTCGGCGCAAAAGCGGCGTATTTGAGCTCGGGACGGTCGATGAGATCGTACACGGCCATCAGGCGGTTCAAGTTCACCGGGCCGGAGACCTTGTATAGATCGTCCTCGGTGAGCCCGAATTGATCGAGAAGGAAAGTGAGAATGTCGCCGGGACAGTCGTGGGCGGTCTCCAGGCGCACCGCATCGCCATAACGGCGCGAGGCCAGCTCGCCCTGGACGGCGCGCAGCAGGTCATCCACTTCTTCCTGCTCGACGAACAGATCGCTGTTGCGGGTCACGCGGAACTGATAGCAGCCGCGCACGCGCATGCCCGCAAACAGCTTCGGCATGAACGCCTCGACGATGGTGCCCAACAGAACGAAGTTGCGGCTGCCGAGTTCGTCCGGCAACTTGATGAGGCGCGGCAGGGAACGGGGTGCCTGAACCACGGCGAGACCGCTATTGCGGCCGAAAGCGTCCTCGCCTTCGACGACGACGGCGAAGTTCAAGCTCTTGTTGAGTATCTTGGGGAAAGGCCGCGCGGGATCGAGCGCCAGCGGACTCAATACCGGTTCCACTTCTCGCGCAAAATAGCTTCCGAGCCATTTCGCCTGCGCCTTGGTCCAGGTCTCCGGTTCGACGAATACGACGCCGTGGTGGGCCAGCTGCGGCATGAGAACATCGTTCAGGAGCTGATACTGCTCATCGACGAGTCGCAGCGCCCGCGCTCGTATGGCTTTGAGCTGTTGCTGAACCGAGAGGCCGTCGGGCGATGTTTGCACCGCACCGGCCTCGACCAGCTCGCGCAGGCCCGCGACGCGGATCTCGAAGAACTCGTCCAGATTGGCGCAGGAGATACATAGGAACCTGACACGCTCCAGCAGCGGAATCCTGGCATCCTTGGCCTGCTCCAGGACGCGTTGATTGAACTCGAGAAAGGACAGCTCCCGGTTGATGTAGAGCTGGGGTATTTGTAGATCTGTGTCGTTCATGACTCAGGCTGGAGCGTACACCCCGCCGAGAACGCGCGCTCCTGTGGCGCCCGTCACGCTGGCGGCGCTCGAGGGGAGCCCTTGCAGCGTGCGCTTCGCAAACCACGCGAAGGCGATGGCCTCGACGAAGTCCGGATCCAAGCCGAGTTCGAGGGTGCTTGCTACGCGGTTCGGAGCGGTCAATTCGGCGAGCGCAGCGAGCAGTCCACCGTTGTGGGCTCCACCTCCGCAAACATAAATCGCTGCGCCCGGCGCACATTGGCGCACCGCGTCCGACAGGCTCACCGCCGTAAACTTCTGCAGCGTGGCTTGGACGTCATTGGGGCGCCGGGCGATCGACCCGAGCTTGGCGTTGAGCCAGTCCATGTTGAATAGCTCGCGGCCGGTGCTCTTCGGGGGCGGCAGGCGCAGGTAGGGTTCATCGAGCAACGCTGCAAGCAAGGCTTCATCCACCGTGCCCGTGGCTGCCCAGCGGCCGTCGGCATCGTACGGAAGTCCTTGATGCACGCTGATCCAGGCGTCGAGCAGGCGGTTGGCGGGGCCGGTATCGAATCCGCTGACGGGCAGGTGAGCCCCCGGTAGGCGGGGTGTCCCCACGCCGGCCGCCATCGGCCCGCGCTTCAGCACGGTGATGTTGGCAATGCCGCCCAAGTTGGCGATGACCCGATCCTCGCGGTCACTGCGGAATACTTGATCGTGAAAAACCGGCAGGAGCGGTGCGCCCTGTCCGCCGGCCGCCACATCGCGACGGCGAAAATCGGCGACCACGCGGATGCCGGTCATCTCCGCCAGCACGTTGGGGTCGCCGATCTGCCAGGTGAATCCTAGATCGGGACGGTGGCGCAAGGTCTGCCCGTGGCTGCCGATGGCGCTGATTTCATCGGCGCGGACGCCGCTCGCTTCGAGCAAGCTCAAAGTGGCTCGCGCGAAGGCACGTGCTATTTCGACGTCGATCTGTCCGACCTCATCCAGAGCCACGCTGTCGGCGCGGTCGATCAAGGCCGCCACGCGTGTCTTAAGAGCCGGGTCGAAGGCGGTCGCGGAAGTCGCGACGACACGCAAGGGTTCGACATCGAAGTCAACCAACGCGGCGTCGATGGCGTCCATGCTGGTTCCGGAGATGAGGCCGATGAAGAGCGCCATGGAGTCAGTCCCGATGCACGAAACTTGCTAGAGACCAAGGCCCGCTAGCGCGCCGAGTGTTTGGTTTGGGATTCTGGAGAGGGCGCAGCAGCCACGGCGGTGGCAGCGCCCTGTGCAATCGCCTGCGTCGATTGCGTGCGCGCGGATTGCACCGGCGTCACTTGCGCTTCGGTCAACTGCGCGAGCAACGACTCGGTGGCGGCCCGGAACTTAACCAAGGCTTCGGCGTGCAAGGGTTCGGCGCCAGGCAGGTGCACCGTCTGAGGATCTTTGTGCACACCGTCGATCAAGTACTCGTAATGCAGATGCGGCCCGGTCGCGAGCCCGGTCATGCCTACGTAAGCGATGACCTCGCCTTGGCCGACGTGGCTGCCGTCATGCAGGTTGCGTGCGAAGCGGCTCAAATGCCCGTAGAGAGTGGCGATGCCTCCGCCGTGCGTCAAAACGATTGCCTTGCCGTAGCCACCCCGCACACCCTCGAAACTGACGCGGCCGTCGCCGGCTGCGTGTACGGGCGTGCCGATGGGCGCCGCGTAATCCGTGCCCATGTGACCCCGGATCGTATTGAGGATGGGGTGCAGACGATGGGGGTTGAACGCGGAGCTCACGCGTGTGAAATCCACCGGCGCGCGCAGGAATGCCTTGCGCATCGGTTGTCCCTGCGGGGTGTAATAGCCGACGTTTCCGCCCGTCTCGAAGCGGACCGCACGATACACCTTGCCGTCATTGACGAACTCGGCTGCGAGCAACTCGCCGTCGCGCGCATATTTCCCATCCTCGTAAATCTGTTCGTAGACGGCAGTGAAGCGATCCCCCTCGCGGATGTCGAGTACGAAGTCGATGTCCCAGGCGAACACGGTCGCGAGTTTCAGGGCGATGGCATCGGACACATCGGCGGATTCGGCTGCCTGAAACAAGGACGAATCGATGGAGGCCGTGGCGGTGCGCACGCGCGTCTCGACAGGATCCTCGGACAACTTGGCGCTGAAGCCCGTTTCCCCGCGCACGACGTTCAAGGTCTGTCGGTCGCTGATGCGACGCGACAGCTCGCGCACTTCGCCATCCTTGCGCGTGAGCTTGATGGAATCACCGGGCTTCAAGTAGTCGAGGCTCTGGCGAATGCCAGGCAAATTGCGGATCGCCGAGAGATCGCCGAGATCGAGGGACAGGCGCCGAAATATGGCGTCCAACGTGTCATTGCGGCGGACGATGATCTCCACCGGCGAGGCGATGCCGGCTTCCTGCGCCGGCACCGTCATCGCCGCGGGAACGGTTCGTGATTCATTTAGAACGGGCGCCGACGCAACGGGTGGATTCGCGGGCGGTCCTGGCTGACGAGACATGACGATCGAGACGACGATTACGCCGAATGCAGCCGTCAGCAGCGCGATACGCCGCAGCGCTTGGCCGGCCGTGGGGCCGTCATCCGCGCGGCAGCTCTCCGCGGGCGTGGCCGGCAGTCCGGCGGTAGGCCGCCCCGCGCTCTTCGAGTCTTTCTCGTCCGTTTCGATTTTGCGTTGCACCGATCAGCCCCAGTGATCAACGCTGTAGGCTAGCCTCGCGTCCGATGAGGGTCAATGCGCGCGCGGCCGTGGGTACGCTGCGATCAGTGGATCGAGATCGTTCAGACAGGCTGCCAGGCGCGCAGACTGCTAAGCGCGGCGAATCAATCCGTGACGCTTCTTTCCTACGCTCAATCGAGCGGTGCCTTGCTCGTCAAGGTCGGTGCCGGTCACGTGCATGTGCGGCGAGCCCACCAGCCGATCATTGAGTTTAACGCCACCTTGCTCCACCAAGCGGCGCGCCTCGCTCTTCGTGCCCGCCATGCCTAAGGCGACCACGACATCGAGGATTGGTGCCGGCTGACCATCCGTCAGTGCATATGTCGGCAGTCCTGCGGCGGCGCCACCGGCAAAGGCGCTTTGCGCGGTCTGCACTGCATGCTCCGCCGCATCGCTGCCATGGCACAGGCGCGTGGCTTCCGTGGCCAATATGGCCTTCGCCGCGTTGATATCGGCACCCTGCAGCGCTTCGAGCCGGGCCACCTCCGCGAGCGGAAGTTCGGTGAACAGCCGCAGGAAGCGGCCGACGTCGGCATCCTCGGCGTTGCGCCAAAATTGCCAGTATTCATACGCAGAGACGCGCTCAGAATTGAGCCAGACGGCGCCGCTGGCCGTCTTGCCCATCTTGGCGCCCGACGATGTCGTGATCAGGGGCGTGGTCAGTCCAAACAGCTGCGCGTCATTGACGCGCCGGCCGAGTTCGACACCCTGAACGATGTTGCCCCATTGATCCGAGCCGCCCATCTGCAGCACGCAGCCATGACGCTTGTTGAGTTCGACGAAATCGTAGCCCTGCAGGATCATGTAATTGAATTCGAGGAAGGTCAGCGGCTGCTCCCGTTCCAAGCGCAGCCTGACGCTGTCCATCGTGAGCATCCGGTTGATGGTGAAATGCCGGCCGATGTCGCGCAGGAAATCGATGTACTTAAGCTCCCTGAGCCAGTCGTCGTTGTTGGCCATGATGGCGCCGGTCGGGCTGTCATCGAAGCGCAAGAAGCGGGCAAACACCGAGCGAATGCCGGCGATGTTGGCGTTGATCTTCTCCGCTGTGAGCAGCTGACGGGTTTCATCCTTGCCAGACGGATCGCCGACCTTGGTGGTGCCGCCGCCCATCAAGACGATCGGTCTGTGCCCCGCCTTTTGCAGATGTCGCAACAACATGATCTGCACCAAGCTGCCGATGTGCAGGCTGTCAGCGGTGGCATCGAAGCCGATGTATGCGCTGATCACGCCGGCGTTGGCGGCGCCGTCGAGCGCCGCAGCATCCGTGATCTGATGCACATAGCCGCGTTCGTGCAACGTCCGCAGGAATTGCGAGCTGAATTGAACCATCACAACCTTCGGTGCAGCACAACTTGAGTGTGTGCGGCGCAGTGACCTCGAGAGCAGCCGGAAGTTTACGTGCTGCGAGGTTAAGCACAAGCGCGGAACGGGCTCTGCGAGTTTAGGGGAGTTGCCGATGACCTTAAGTAGGGGCAACCCCAGCATCCAGCCGGATGTACTTTTCAGCGATTGACAGAATTGGACCCGGGGCTATACTGCGCGCCCTTCCAGCCAAAACGCGGTTTTCGAGGCTTGAGTTAGATTGACGGGGCCTAAAAACGCGTTATACTTGGAAGTTCACCCCAGCCCTCGTCGTTGCGGGTTACTTTTTAAAAATTTGGATAGGTAACTTGTGTGGGGACTCGCGTCATGCACTTTGGTGCAATTGATGATGAGTTTCCAGAAACGACCAGCTGTTCATTCGTGAACAGATGAGAGTTATGGATCTCGATTGCTTCAGTTCTAAAGTGTATTAACTGAAGAGTTTGATCCTGGCTCAGATTGAACGCTGGCGGCGTGCCTAACACATGCAAGTCGAGCGGTAACAGGTGTAGCAATACATGCTGACGAGCGGCGAACGGGTGAGTA
>Ga0116231_10010603_pt1 | contig 14713 bp, 7 predicted proteins | sample S1TSphgellanicum_2_FD_89695 | JGI IMG/M metagenome (GOLD analysis project Ga0116231, IMG submission 89695) | Host-associated microbial communities from peat moss isolated from Minnesota, USA - S1T2_Fd - Sphagnum magellanicum MG | ecosystem: Host-associated > Plants > Peat moss > Unclassified...
CGCGACCCCCACAACCGGAGGGGGGGGGGGAGGAAGAAAAAAAAGGGGGGGTTGTGGTTTGGGGGGGGGTGGGTGGGGCCCCTCGGGGGGGGGGGGGGGGGGGGGAGCCTGGTGCCCAGGAAGCTCAAGAATTTTGTTGCCGACTTTGTGAAATTTAGTTTTTTTGGATTTCAGCAAGGGTTTTGTTCAATCACAAACCCTCGTTTGCTTCTGTTGGAGTATCCAACAGCTTGTCCAGTGCTGCTTGTTTTTTTTCTTTCCTTTGCGCTTTTGGAGGAGCGGCTTCTTCGTCTTTTTCCTCTTTGTGAAATTTTTTGTTTCTTTCTTAATTGTTTTGTGTACCGTGGAGGTTTGAGATTGTTTTGTATCTTGAGGAATTATTATCCGTGTTTGCAAGTTTTTGTTGCATAATATAATTTTCTTTGTTGTTGTTGTTGTTGATTGATTGATTCTTGCTGATTCTTTTGTGGTTGTTGGAGCATAATATACTAGTCTCTGAGATTTGTCTTAGAGAATAATATAATTCTTGTCTCTTGAGAGCTAGAGTTGAGAGATGATCGGTAGATTTTCAAATGCAACACAAGAATTCGTGTTGTTCTTGCTACAGCACCAGGGAACGGCTTCCTGAAGCTCCTCCCGCTCAAGATCCATTCATTCCCGCAGTGTTGTAGAAGGCGCGCTTCTTGTTCTTGTTTGGAGCCAGCCAGCCAGCAAGCGAGTCTCGTCTGTCCCTTTCCTCATGATGAGTGTCCCTATAACGGCCTGGGTTGTTGCCACAAAAGTATTCCTGCAGAATTTCCTGCAGCCTGGAAGTTTGGTGCAATGACAAGATTCTGTTGCATGAAGAAGATGAACAAAAGCCTTACTATCTGTGTCTTGTGTTGTCGTCAGAGACGGAAAAAGAAATCCGCTGTCGCCCTCAGTCGATTGTGAACTTGGCTCGTGCTGTTGCGGAGGAGGATCGCATTCAACAGATTCTTGTAGGAGATGATGATCCTTTCTCTAGACAGACTGCTGCTGCCTTCAGTCAACAACTGCGAGCAGGAAGATTCAACAGCCCAACTTCTTGCCATCTTCTTCTTCTCCTCCTTCAACTTCGTCTTTTAGTGATCATCCGAATATCTGCGGTGGTTTCACAAAAAGACTTCGTTAGACTTTCAAGCTTGGAGTAAAAACTCTTCTGTAGCAGCAGCAGCAATAGCAGCACTGGCAGGTCCAGACGCCAATAGCCGTGCTCGTGATCGAGCAGCGCGCAGAGAGCAAGCCGGCTGGAAGGAGAATCACGATCACGCACCAGACTTGCCTCAGCAGGGCTGGAGAAACGGGATCATCGTCATGGGATCGCAGTCTCTAAGCCCACAGCAAACGCAAGCTCGACCTTCTTCTTCCAGCATGGCGGCGAGTCCGAATCCACTAGGCAACGGAAGTCTCGTCGCGGCTGCATCTTCTGCTCTGCAAGGAGGAGGAGCAGGAGGAGGACTCGGCGGCAGCCGATTCAACTCCCTTGCAAGGCAATCGTCTATCTATTCCCTCACCTTGGATGAGTTCCAGAATGCCATGACCGAGCCAGGCAAGAACTTTGGATCCATGAACATGGACGAGTTCTTGAAGAACATCTGGACAGCAGAGGAGAGTCAAGCCATGGCCGCTGCCATGGGCTCCTCGTCAATTGCTGCAGCAGACACTAATCAGGCTGCTGGGAATGTCGATGGGATGTCAATGCTTCTCAGGCAGCCCAGCTTGCAGTTGTTGCAGGGCGCAATGTCGCTTCCCCGCACGCTTAGCAGGAAGACAGTAGACCAGGTATGGAAAGATATCCACAGGGATTCTTCTTCTGGAGGCTCTGACAGTGGTGGAGGACTACCTTTTGGACCCTCCACCACTTCAGCTCAAGAGCGACAAACCACATTTGGGGAGATGACTCTGGAAGATTTCCTCATGAAAGCTGGTGTTGTGCGAGAGGATGCTGCTGACATTGGGACTAGCCAACAGCAGCAAGGGTTTAGTTCTTTCATGGGCAACAGTGGCCTTCATCCTCATGGAGAGAGATCAGACAGAATCAATGTGCAATCAGGTGATCCTGGGGACAGAATCTCAGGTGCCACTGCTGCCACTGGTGGTGGTGATATTGTGCCCACACTCTCCCTCTCTCCAGCCAATGTCATGCCCTCCCAGGCTTCGATTGATGCCATGCAAATGGATGCTTATAACAAGAACCAGGTTGCCACCGCTGCTTCTCAGCAACAGCAACAGGTACACTCTGACCTCATTCTTCAATTTTCTCGTTGAAGAAAATGTTTAGAAATCCTGTCAGAATCTGTGGGAGTCTGTGTACCCCATTCTTCCTTCCTTCCACAAATCCAGTGTTGAGGTTTTTGCTGATTGGAAGCTTTTGAGGATTCTGGTTTGAAATATATTGCTAGGTTGATTGGCTCCGGAGTATGGCTCAGCAGCAGCAACAGCAGCACTTCCTGCAACAGCAAGTGGCAGAGGCGGCAGCTTACACAAATGCCACAAATAAGAGAATGGGGAATGGATCAGCAGGGCCGATGCTTGGAATGGCAGGCCCATTGGGCATGGCAGGACAAATGGGTCCTGGAGCTGCTGCTGTTATGGGGGCTGGATTACCAGGGGGCATGCATGGTGGTGGATTGGCAATGGGTTTGGGAGGATTGAGGGGAGGACCTATGGATGTCAACATGGGGCTGGCTCCTGGATCGCCACGCACTCCAGATTCTGATGGCATGTTATCGCCTATGCATTATGGATTGGATGGGCCTTTCCGAGGGAGAAAGAGGGGCCCTGATGGTCCTGTTGAGAAAGTTGTTGAGAGGCGGCAACGCCGAATGATAAAAAACAGGGAGTCTGCTGCCCGATCCCGAGCTCGTAAGCAGGTAGGTCTATATCAGCTCAAAAGTTACCTGTCAATATCACAGTAGGGTATGCAATAGTCATTCATGAGGAAATTACTTCCTGTCAAGTCTGAGCCAGCAATTTGAAATTCACACAAAACACAGGATCATTGCTCCAACTGACTAAAAAGTTTTCAGCAGCATGCAAAAAGTCTGTGCAGATACATAATGCTGCTGAAGCATCTTTATCCCATTCTCTTTGAACTTTTTGGTGAAATGCTGCATCATATGTATCTGCACAGTGATGGATGTGGGAGACTGTTGTGGGAATCACAGGCATATACAGTGGAGTTGGAGGCAGAGGTGAACCAGCTGAAAGAGGAGAACTCACGGCTGAGGAAGCAGCAGGTATGATCTGTGCAAAATGTGAACTTGGGTTTACTTTGGATCTAGTCTCACTTCATTGTTGGAAGTTTTTGTATCCTGTTTTCTAGAATTTTGATGCGATGCAGGTGTCTCCTCTCTAAGGAACTTCCACGTGCAATGCACATGTGTCTCCTCTCTAAAGAACCTTTTGAGCATAAGTGGAGGTTCTTTAGAGAGGAGACCCCTATGTTTGGTTGAAGTGTTCAGGATGGTTTGCAAACCATATGCAGTGGCAGTCAATTCCACCCTGTTATTGTTTTTTGGAATTTTGTTAATGTCTTGGTGGCGATTTTTCCTCTATGCAGTTTGTAAGGAATGCAGGTATCATTATTCGGGCACTGCATTCAATTCCAGTCAATAAATTTGGTATATGTGTTCTGAAGCATTGTGTGATATTTGCTGATTGAACAGGATGATAGTGCTGAATGGCGCAAGAAACAGGTGTGTAAAACAATCACTTTTCTTTTCAAAGATTTGTTGCTGTCCCATTTCTGGATATCAGCAGTATTGCTGTACTAGTTTGGGTTTGTTGTAATGAGATGGTCATTCTGCTGATTTAAGAAATGTAAGGTTTGATTGCTGTTTCATGGACCCATAGTGGCAAAGTCATTGCTTTATCTCGTGGGAGTATTTCCATCATATTCTGTCAATTAGAAGTCAGAATCTACAAAAAGCTTCTACCATGATGCCTACATTGGGTCTGTAACTACCACATGGCAGCACTTCACCTCTTTGAACAACTGTCTCTGTATGTGGTAATTTTGTACTGAAGAGACATGGTATGCATTTACAGCTGATGGAGATGATGAAGCTGGCAAGCAAAAGTATGGCCTCAAAGGCAAATGTATTGCGAAGGACAAAAACAGCTATGTGGTAGTTTTCTGAAGCTGCTGAGGTTCACGTGGCTGCAAGACTCTAAAGTGTGGAATCCAAACCATGCCTTTCACCCAGTTCCTCCTCCAAGACATACCATGAACAGAGGATTGCTTCTTCTCCCACACTTTTTTTTGGGTGTCACAAGTGGCATCCTTGAATCTCAAATGCACTTTGGTGAATGACAGCCACCTAATTGATGGAAAGAGGTGGGGGTGGACCATAAAGGGGTTGTCAAGGAGCCCATGAAATGGGAGTTGTAAGGCAGTCAGCTGTGTCACATCCTCCTGTGACCAACAAGAGTCTCTTGGAAGTTGGAAGAGTGATCCACATGATTCTTCTTGCTTAGCATTTGCCACTTGCCACTGGACCTGACCCTGTGTATGCTGTATAACTATACTCATCACATGGCAGGCATTTTGGGGGCTGCAAATACAGTATTCCAGGATTGTACAGCAAATGTGAATTTTGGCCTTTGATTTTGTACATGTACTGTGGCAGTCTGTTCCCATTTTCAATTCTGATCTGTTTGGGACCCATATAGTCCAAGCAGTTATGTCACAAATAGATAGAGGTAGAGTAACAACTACTAAAAATTGAGTCCTAGCGTAAACTGACAGGACAGGGAAAAAAAAGGTTGACAGGGTTAGTGCCCAACCTATGATCAGCATTTTTGGCTGCTCACAGGCTTGGGTATGGGAATTATCCTTCTCTTTTTGCATATATGTATTGCGGTGTTTATGCCACAAGTTGACATGCCACTGGACACCTCTGGATCTTATTTGTACATTGCATGATATTCTGCAACATATCAGCTGCAGCCATTCTCATTCTCTCATCAGCTCTGTTGATGTTTGTTCTGTCAATTTTTTTCACGGTGTTCTTCTCTTCTGCATTCCTTCTCATGGCGACTTCTTGTACCTCAGATTCTAATGATTTTGGAGGATTGGGTTGCATAGAAAATGTTTGATTGGATATTATGTGTCTATGTTCTCCAATCCCTTTCCATGTTGGATATATAGGTGGTGTAAATGGTTGTATTTTGAGGAAATCCTCTATTCAAAGATTTATCTCAAATAAACAATGAGCAACTGCATTGCAAGGAACTCCATATGAAATACTTGTACATATCCTATGCAATGGAAACTTTGGTTACAAAACCTTAAAGTGGGCATAATAAGTCTTGGTACCAAAGCTATCTGGGATTTTGACTTTCTGGGTTCAGGGTTGTCATATGACAGTGCAAAATCAAAGCTAGAAAACTAGCGTGAAGTAATTTGGTCTTCCAATGATTTCTGCATGTCAAGACAGACAGACACTGCTGCTGCTCTCTGACAACAGCTGCCCATCCATACAAAACAACTCATGCTTTCTTGCATGTTTATGCTGACAAAGTTCCAGAGTGTCCCCACTTTCTATAATTGGATCACCTTTTTTTCAACAGTAAATCTCCACAAACACTTCAAAACATGAAGATTGGATACATCACTACAAGAAAATGTGGTTTTCTCACACAAAAAACCGTGGTTCATGACACACGTGTGTGAGGTAAACTTTGGGGTTTCATTCATTACAATAACACAATATGTGATGTTTATTGTGGCATCTATTACACTAAATTGGCAATTTGACATTAGGTCATGTCACATATAGTGCTTGCCTTCCCTTAGAACTATTTGATGCATCTAATATGTTTGATTCTTCAAAGCTTAGTGGATTCATGCTTTGTGTATATGTTCACCTAACTAAACCATTCAAGTGTATGTATACCTTGTCCCTAGTTGAGGGGCATCATCTTAATACATATACCAAATCAAGCTCCTAAAGCAAAATCTAATGAGTCTTCTTCACATGCTCTTAGTTAACCTAAAGCAACTTGATGAAATGTTGTCCTTTCAAATACTCCAAGGACATAAAATAATCAATCATTTTGCAAGAGCACTAGTACAAAATATGAGTGCAGTTCACTAATCATTTTTCAGTGAACCAATGAATTCACTACATCCCCATAAGTCCTGTTTAGTGGGAGTAGTGAATTCATTCAAAATCTAGTGAAAGCACTTAGCATACATGACACCTTTTATTGTAATGATTGAGTTATTACAAAATCAAGCCATCTTTGTGAAGAGGGTTCCTATCTTCATGGTCTATCTTCATCATCAGCACTAGAGCCTGAAATCATTTTAACTATTACAAATTAGCTGCTACAACAAACAATAAAATAAAATAAAAATGTGCCCTTTTCTTTCAACTGGGTGAAATGACTTGGGGTTTAGCAACTTCCAAAACAACTAATGTAACAATCCCAAACAAATATAAAGTCAAAATGAAAGTTGTAAAATTCAAAATTAAGGTTGCAAAACTCAAGTTGCGAAACCCAAGTCATTTCACCCAGTTGTAAAGGCCAATTTTTTTTTGGGTTGTAGTCTAACTATAGTCAGTCATGACTTATTTTTGTGGTCCAACTAGAGTGGGTCCTCTCTCAACCAATGTCAAACTGCAACAGAGACAGATATAGTCAGTGTCAAGACATATTTTTGTGGTCCAACTAGAGTGGGTCCTCTCTCTCTTAAACCAATGTCAAGCTGCAACAGATATTAACTTTGTACATGCAAATCAATTTGGGTTGACAAAGAATAAACCAGACTAAAAAATACAGAAAGAACATGTTGCCGCCGATAGCCATGGTGATGACAGAAATCAATATGACACCTACAAAGTCAAATTTGCACCCTAAACCCTAAACCCTAAACCAACTCATTAGATTTGAACCCCAAATTTCTCGATTTCAATTGCAATAGAACTAACTAAAGAATGTGCGGGGTGAAGGAGCCAATGCAACAAATAGACCTTGGATAGCCTTCATTTAACCTAGATCTCAGAGGGTCTAGATTTGTAAAATCTGATGATCTCTGGAGCCTCTCAATTTATGTACTCAATCAAACATTGTGAACCTATGGGGCTGCAAAAGTGCATAGGCCATTCATTCATTGGTGACATATTTCTTGGGGTTGAAACTTTGGTGATTGGCAAGCAATAGAGCCCAGCCACATGAGACTTTGTAGTGAGCTGCATGACACTAGCGGGTTTTGGTTTCAACATCTATAGATCGTGAGATAGAAATACTTGGATATCGTTTGATCGTTGGGGAGCGACTAAACTTCTGTTGTGGAGTGTTTACAGATTTAGCTCGGGTGCTTGCAGCTTTTTGCACAGCTTTGCCTCCATGGATCAGGTTTCTCAAAGTGCCTGCAAAACAGAACAAAGAAATTTAAGCCTTTTTAGAAAACGCACTCATGGAGCTGGTAATTAGTAATCTAAGCCCTCTCTCTCTCTCATGAGATTGTGCTCTGCACCCCTACCACATACAAGAACTAGTTAATAATTTCCAAAATTGTGCGTTGTTGAAGAGTCTGTGTTTTGGAACTTCTATAATGCATTAATCAAAGGTCAACAAGCACATAAAATTAAAGTCCATATTCTATGAGAGTGCACAGAAAATTGCATATTTCATAAGACAATGTAACCACATATCAAGTACTTGAAAGAAATTTACAGTCCTCTGCTGTGGCGCTACAAAAGACCACTTTGTCCTTAAACCCCATGATATAATAAAGATCTAGATGCAACCAGAGGAACATTGTCTACAACAAACACAGCGCAAATCGCAAAAGATCTATGTACCAAATTTGTATCATATCTTAATCTTACTGAGATATATCATCAAACTTACAAAAGCCCATAAAACAGTCATTGAGCTGCAACAGCATGTGCGCACTACAAAGAGAATGTGGTTTTTCCTTGCACAAAAAGCTGCAGTTCATGACATGTGTTAGGTAAACTTTGTGGTTTCAGATCCATTGAGATTAGGTGGTGGCAAGAAGCAAAATTTGTAGTATATTTCTTTAATTTGGGAGACAGGGCAAAAAAAATCCTGACCTGTGAAGCCCATTATCCTGATGCCTTGAGTAATTTCCAATGATTCACAGCTCGAGTCGTCATCCCCATTACTATTATGCCCTGCTGTTGACGTGCAGCTTGGGGGAGATGTTTCCTCAGTAGTGCTTGCAGCTAATGATTCCAAAACAACAGATTTCTGGGGATTAGCAGCAGCAGCATTGCCATGAGCTTGTTGGAGTGAGATGAGTTTCAGTTTTTTGTCAAAACCCATGGGATGATGAGGTGCTCTTGAATCCTGTGTAATTGCTGGGTTTGATTGGATTAATGAAGACCCAAATGCATCATCAGCAGCTGCCTGCAGCCTCATGTGTGAGTTCTCACGAGCTGAATCCTGGCGTGATATTCTTGGCCCCTTCAATCCCACCCCAGCTTGAAACTCCTCAACAACAGGACTCATAACATGACCAGAACTCGGCTTCACCTCCTCGAAAAGCTTTGAAGAAGATGCAGGTGAGCTTGGGAAGGACAAAAAGGGATCTGGTAGGTGTGCAGGATGATCTGCTGCAGGAGGCTCCTCTAGCTGATGCTGTTGTTGCTGAGGTTGATGTTGAGTTAGATTGCCTCTGCTGTACATACTGCTACTGCTGGGGCTGGTGGTGCTGGTGGTGGTGGTGCTGGAACAGGGAATACTGTTATGCAGCTCTTTGCCTGCTGCTGGTGTTCTGGTACTGCTTCGCAAGCAGCTCATTGGGCAGATTGGCAAGCAACCAGCAGCTTGATTCTGCAGATCCTCCTGCAGCTTAATACTACTTTGTAAAGCAGCTCCTGCAGCTGCATTCATTGAAGAATATGTATGATCTGGTGACAAATCTGCTCCCAAGTTCTGACCTAATTTGCTGTTGGGATCTTGAAGCTTCTTCTTCTTCTTCACACCGATGATCTCTGAATTGGGTCCTGAGCTCTCAACTTGTTGTGCTTCAGCTGAACTTTCAGCTACAGCAGCTGAATCTCTTTCACGCTCCTCAAGATTCGTGATCCTAGCTGAAGAAGAAGAGTCCAGCTTACATATCATCTTCCTTAGAACTTGAGAGTCTTTCCCAGTACTTCTAACCTCAAAAATATTAATGTCTTCAGGAGCAGCTGCAGCAACAACGCCTGTGATCTTCTCTGGGCTTGAGTTTCGAAGCTCCTGCCGTCTACTGCTGTTGCAACAACCAGTTACACATCCTAGAATTGGGGAAGCTGAGAGTAAGACTCTTTCATCGAGGTGTTGAGCTTTATGATCAGACGTCCCAGGAACTGTTTCAAGCCTGAGACTGGAGCTGGATTTTTCAGAATCCTTCTTCATCTCCTCAAGCTGTTGAACGTCTCCAGGCCCCAGTATTCTCTTGGAAGACTGATGCAGGACAGTTGCAGCTGCTGCAGAGATTTGCAAAGGCCTTGTAGCTTGCAGGCAAGAAGCGGACTGCTTGGCCGCATTCACCACAGAAGCCCATGACCTGCGCCCTGTTGTCGCTGCAGGAAAACAGGACTCAAAGAGCGTCGATTTCTGCTCTGAACCTTGCGCTGCTGCAAGCTCCTCTGCAATGACTTTCTGGCCGTATCGCTGCATCCCGGGTTTGAAACGGAGATCTAGAGCTCCGGGATGAGGAGGAGGAGGAGCAGCAGCAGCAGCATCGGCCTCGTCCTCGTTCTCGTCCTTTTCCTGCTCTTCCTCTTCCTCTGCTTCTTCTTCTTCTTCCTCGAGTGCGATCTCGTCCTCTTCGGGAACACAGCTATCCAAACCGTAGCTGCGCAGAGCATGGAGCTCATCAGGGAAAGTTTTTCCTGAAGTCGACGAGGTTTTGAAGCTCCGCAAGCTATAATCATTCTTCTCAAGGAACAGGAAAGTGTCGCGAGCGGCGGCTTTAGCAGCGGACTCAGCGTATGATTTCGCGATCGCGTCGAGACGATCATCATCTTCCACCTGCATGCGACCGCGTGCTGCGGCAGGCTCGAAGCCGGCACCTTGCAGAGAAGATCGGATGAAAGGCGTGTTGAGATAGGAAGCGAAGGAGATCTCAACCGCCGCCGGGGAGGAGGAGGATTTGCCGCAGCCCGAGACGTACTCTTGCTGCGGCGACGACTTGCGCAAGATGGAGGCGAGGATGTTGGTGAGATGCGTGGAGAGAATGTCCGGGTTCCCCGCATAAGGTCGTCTTTTGCAAAGAAGCGCACCTAGTCTCCCCATCTCCCCGACCTCCGCGGAAGATCGCGAGGAGTCGAAGCTCAACGCCTTAAAGAGCGAGTTGGCGGAATTCCGGCTGCTCCTTGTACTGCCGCCGCTGCTGCTCACGCGAGCACTACTCACTTCCGACACCATCTGCAAGCTGTTACATCCTCCTTCTCCTTCCTCCTGCTCCTCCTCTTCCTCCCCTTCCTCAAATTCCTCCGGGTCCCCCTCTTGCAACGGCCTTGATGCACACAGCCCCATTGCAGAGCTCTAGTTACTCACTCCTCCAGCAACAAACTGATCTCCTATGATGATCCCGGTAGCTGCGGCTCTTGGCACAGTTACCAAACTTCTTCAAGTACATTTATACTGCAACAACCACCTGCTTCCTTCCTTCCTTCCTTCCTTCACCCCATTACTGCATTACTAAAACCTTCCAGCTGCAAGCTTTGACACCAAACCAAAATTCTCCATCTCGGCGCACAGAGCACCATTGCAGCAGCTACAGCTCCAAAACATTTGTTCATTTTTGCTTGCTGTTCTAGGGTTTCACAATCTCATCACCTTTGACTACACTAATCCTGGACATGTTCGATGCCACCTAGCTCTAGCTCTCTGATCTCTCTAGCTTATTACATACTGCACTGCAGCAGCAACCTCATGACCATCATCGCCTGCAGCAATTCCCATATGCTGGAAGAAAAAAAAAAGAAAAAAGAAAAGAAGGAACTTGGAAGCATGCAACTATATTATATTGTAATTCAGCAAGTCTCTAGTGTGACTAGAGCATCATCTCCTCAAAGCTTCGATCAGTGTCAGTCAGTGAGCTTGGTGGATAGAACCTGCAAAGTTGCTTGTGCCGAAGCTAGACGTCAATTATATATATTCTAGCAGCATGATGATTTCATCAACATGGAGAAAAAAAAAAGGCGCTCTCCTCATGAGCTGCAGCAGCTGATATACAAATAAATATACAGCTTCTTCACCAGCTGCTGCAGCCTAGCTAGCTCCTTGCACTGACCCAACAGCAGCAGCTGGGTTTGCATGCAGGAGTTTTGTGAAACTCCTCTCTGATGATGGGTGTCTGGACTCTGATCTCTTCTGAAGCTGCTGGGACACAAAGAATGGGTGAGTTTCCAACTGATGAATGAGTGAGTTTTAGTTAGTTAGTTTCCAAGCTTTCATTATTGCAGCTACTTTGCTTGGTTGGTTGGTTGCTAGCTAGCTAAATAGCATTTCCTGTACCTTCCCAACAATAAGTGAGCTTCCCAAAGATGATACCACCAGCACCAGCAACAGCACACAAAACGAGGAAAAAAAACCACACAGAAACTAATGAATCTTTAACACAGAATGGAGGACTTTGGGAGTTGGTGTGCACGTGAGTAGGGGAAGAAGACATTTGAGATACTACTAACTAACAAATAAGTATATGTACATCTCTCTCTCTCTCTCTCTCTCGTTGTATACAAGTATGGTATCCAAACTACTGGATCACATATTGCGTGTTTTTGTTGTCACTCTTTCTTTGGCAGCTTGCTGTCTTTCCTAATCTTTTGTACCTCCCAAAATAAAACAAAACAAAACACAACACAACACAATAGCACACCACACACACAACCCCCTATGGAAAAATGCTAGAATGATGAATATAATACAGAGAGGCTCCTTTGATAGCAGCTCTCTCTCTCTCTCTCTCTGTGGCCTCCTCATGTGCCCATATGTTTTGTTGTTTTCCAGCAACAACTATTCCTGATGAGTCGTTTGGAGATCTCATCATCTTTTGAAAACTTTCATAGGTACCCCAGCAGCAACCTGGTCCTCCTTATTGGGGTCCTAGTATTCGAGGATTTGGTCCTTGTATCGGGTCCTTTGAAAAACTTTCCATACCAATCTGATCCTTGCATTGGGTCCTTCTTAAAACTTGCATACCAGTCTTGGTCCTTGTATTGGGTCCTTCGTAAAACTTTCCATACCAATCTGATCCTTGCATTGGGTCCTTCTTAAAACTTTCATACCAGTCTTGGTCCTTGTATTGGGTCCTTTTAAAAACTTTCATACCAGTCTGGTCCTTGTATTGGGTCCTTCTTAAAACTTTCGATATCAGTCTGATCCTTGTTAAGGGGTCCTTTTAAAAACTTTCATACCAGTCTGGTCCTTGTATCGGGTCCTTCTTAAAACTTTCATACCAGTCTGGTCCTTGTATCGGGTCCTTCTTAAAACTTTCGATACCAGTCTGATCCTTGTTAAGGGGTCCTTTTAAAAACGTTCACACCAGTCTGGTCCTTGTATTGGGTCCTTCTTAAAACTATCATATCAGTCCGGTCCTTGTGTTGGGTCCAAGGCTGGTTTTTTGGTCACCATGACAATGCGGGTATAAACCAATGTAAACCAGTGTTGGGTGGTTATTAGAATGAGGGACAGATACTCGCCAGTTATCAACCTGAGTAAATATTCACTTACCCATCGGTTCTCAACATTTTCAAATAACCAGCATTTAATTGTATCTAGACCGCGGTTTTCCAAATCCAAATCTAAAGTCAAAAGAATCGGCCAAAGAACCATCGGGTCTTTGAGGTTTTTAAAAGGAACCGGAATCAGCAGTTCTTTGATTATTATTCTGAACTTTTTGAAAAGAGTTGGAACCAGAGGTTCTTTAATTCTGGAATTTCTTAAAATTCAGAATGGGAAGCGACGGTTCTTGAAATTTTCAAACAACCGGCCAGCACGGGTATACACATATAAACCCAATATATTGATATGGATATAAGGCAGGTTAAAATCTTGCTTTCACCTCAAGTTGCCTACCAGGTTTGTTACTGCCACTCCTCACCAGTGTATTTTTTAATGGCGAAATTTTGCTACTTGGTGATTTTATTTTATTTTTCCCCAAGAAAATGAAAAGAAACATGAAATTTTTTTGCGGTTTATAAGGATTTTTTTCGCCATTTTTTGAAATAAAATATTTAAATTAGGCACATCTAGACCTACACATTTCCTACCTACTAGGTCACCACTTTCCAGGAGAAGGTTTGTAAAAATGTTACAGCCCACCTAGGACAATCGCCATTTAATGTTAATTTATACTGGTCCAACCATGGACAATTCTTTTGTCATTTTTAGGGGTCAAAATTTTTTTGGAAAAAAAAAAAAAAAGGAAATTTTCGTTTCTCAAGTGAAAAATTCCCCAAAAAAAATCTAAATTTTAGGAGAAATTTGTTTCAAATTTTAAAAACCACAAAATTGGGAGAAATTTTTTTTATAAATTTTTTTTAAAAAAATTTAAAAAAGCTTGAATTTGCCATATACTTGTTAGATTTGGTTGGATCCTCTTCTCTCCCATAATAATAATAGTAAACAGGGCATGATGAGTAGCAAAGCAGGATGCAGCAAATAATACTTAATGCTCTCTCTCTCTCTCTCTCTCTCTCTCTCTCTATTCCATTACAGTTCATTTTGTCTAAAACAACATTATGGTTATAAGAATGAGCATGCATTTTACTTGAAAAAATAATAATAATGTGTACCTATTTGATCTCTCATTTGTTTCCTCCCACTAAAATATTCAAAGCATGATGATGAATTATGTCATTATTATAGCAACAATACATTTACTAGTAGCCTACTTGGGTTTCTTTCTCTCTTTTTTTTTCTACCCTAAAAACAAATTTAGACCATGATGATGAAGAAGGAAGGCTAAAGTAGAAGAAGACCTTCTCCTTCTTCAGCAAGGCCTCTTAGTGGATGAACCCAAAGTGCCTACTACACTCAGCAGTGGTACCATGGTGAAAACTAATGTTTCAGTTCTTGAGTTCAAAAGGAACCAACCCTTTGGTCTAGTTTGGTTTTATTGGCCTTGCCTAGATTCATTATAGAGTAGAGTAGCTTCTTAAGGGGGTTTTGGCTCCTAGGTACCTAATAAATAGGTCTAGTTTTATATGAGGATTTTTGGAAGATGATATTTTGGCTTGTGTTGAAACTTGAAATTAGTTATTATAGAGTTATAATAATATATCTTGAAGGATTTTGGTTTGTTTAGAGGATTTTTTTTATGAAGATTTTATATTTTTTGCATGGTGAAATATTTGAGTTTTCATAATGCTTCTTTTCCCTTAAGATAATAATTATTGTGAATGACAAGGCCACAATGTGACTAGCACACCTTGTTTTTATTTTTATTTTTTAATAAAAAATTTATGGAACCTTCAATCTGGTTTTGAGTCTAGTTCTTTGGATTTTTAAAACCTTCAGTTTTGATGATTATCACAAAGAATTTTAAAGCTGATCTGGTTTAAGACAACATCTGGTTTCATTTTTGTTACACACAACTAAAACTTAGAAAAATAAATTGGGTAATTAGTTTGTTCAACTAGCGCACCCACCCCGTCACCCCCCCCCCCCCCCTTTTATCTTTTTTTTCTTATATTTTAATTTAATTAAATCTCCACTC
>Ga0116231_10010605_pt1 | contig 14709 bp, 8 predicted proteins | sample S1TSphgellanicum_2_FD_89695 | JGI IMG/M metagenome (GOLD analysis project Ga0116231, IMG submission 89695) | Host-associated microbial communities from peat moss isolated from Minnesota, USA - S1T2_Fd - Sphagnum magellanicum MG | ecosystem: Host-associated > Plants > Peat moss > Unclassified...
CTCCCGGCCCTTCTTTTGCCCATAACTTGGGCTGCAGATGTCCGAATGGCCAATGCGAGGCCATTTTCGATATCTACGTTTCAAGACCTTTCCAATGACACTAAGAACACCTCAATGCGAGGTGTTTTGGGCCTTGCTGTCGAGCTCTGAACATTCGAGAGTCCTAGAGCACTCCAAATCTCCGACTTTTCCAAGTGTTGGGCTTCACCCCCACACTTGGCCAAAGTGGGGTTGCGACAACTCCATTCAGTGTGTAGAATGAAGACCTTGTTGAAATTAGGTCTTTTCAGAATGGGGAACTCTGAAAGCTTTTCCTTGAGTGTGTTGAAAGCTTCTTAAGCCTCATCATTCCATGTCCAAGCAACATCCTTCTTTAACAATGCATAGAGAGGATGAGCAATAATACTAAAGTGTTAGACATAAATTCTGTAGTAATTACATAATCTGATGAAGCTCCTCAACGTGTGAACATCAGTAGGATTAGACATCTCCGAAATGGTTATTACTTTGGCCCAATGAGCCATAATACCATTTGGCAAAATTCTATGTCCAAGGTAGATTATTAAGGTGACAACAAATTCACACTTTTTACAATGGATCTTTATATTGACTTTGTGGAGCCTCTTGAATAACTCCTCAAGATGAACCAAATGCTACAGGAATCCCTTGCTATGCACTAGGACGTTGTCTATGTAGCACTTCAAGAAATCTCCCCCTTCAAGAACCTAATCCATGATTCGCCGAAAGAAGACAAGTGCATTCTTCAATCCAAAAGGCATCACAAGCCATTCCCATAACTTGTTACTTCCATGGAATATTGTTTTTTTGCGATCCTTCACAGTAAACACAATCGAGTTGAAACCTTGCTTCAGATCCACAATTGTGAAGATGTTTGAATCTCCAATGCTATCAAACAACTCTTCAGGGATGTGCATGGGGTACCTATCCTGAGGTGTAACTAGGTTCAAAGGCCTATAATCCCCGCACATCCTTTTCTCAGTCCATAATCCAGCTGAATCTTTCTTTGTTGACATTATTGTAGTGGCTGCAAAATTAGAACTTGATGGTTGAATGAGACCAGCCTCATGGAACTTTTTGCATCTTTCATCTACCAATTCCCACTCATGTTTACTCAACCTATGCCTCCTTCGATAGACGAGTGTTTCATCTGTAAGGTTTATAGAGAATTGCATGGTCTTACATCTACCTAAGTCTTTCATTGAAAATGCGAACACATTTTCATATTTGAATAGCAAGTCTATGACCTGGTCTCTCTCCTTCTTGGTGAGCTGGTTCCCCATAACGAAAGGGTAGTTGGAAACACATGGAATGGAGTTGGAAAGTGTGTTTGAAAAACCTGATGTATTGGGTTTTCCACTATCCAACTGCGCAAATTCGTAGAAGGTTGTAATTGTTTTTCCAGAAGCTAATGTACCTCCAAGTGTATTAGACACAACTTGAGTCAAATTACATGGTGCCTCCTCCCCCCAACATTAAAAATGAAATGTAGAGTGTTGAAGATAGGCAAGTGTATTTGGTTGAGGTGCCACGTGGTTGCATCGCTAGAACTATAAGTTGATTGAATCAATGTTGGTGTTGTGTACATTTCAAAGAGTACACAAGTTACCAACAACCATGTAAGGGAGTTCAGGTCCATGCCTCTCCCCAGTAGTGTGTTACGCTCCAATCTAGTCACCTTAATGTGATTAGTAGTGCCAGCTTTGAACCCCATAGCCTTTTATCTTTCTTTTGGGCTTGGTTCATCCCAAGTGGCTGAAGCATGACAATACACCAGGCTTGGTCCATCTCCTTGAAACGCATGTGCTCCTAGGAAGGAAACAAAGGTGGGCCAAACACCTCTTCGTTTTCCTATTGTGTTCGCATGAAACCAAGGAGGTTTCTCTTACTTTGTAAGTGGTTGGTAAGAACTTTGATCATCCAATATGTGAAAAAGCTGCAGGTTGGGGTCTCTGATAGTGTATTTCAGAGCTAGCTGCAGAATTGAAAGTGGTGCCAAGTTGGTCCACTAGTTGCATAGCCGGTACGCATAGGAATCGCATTATGCCACATCAAGTAGGAACGACTCTCAAAGGTAATGCTTGATGAGTGTGTAGTGCTCCTGGACTTTCTCCCTCTGATCAAGTTGAGAAGGGGTGTTTTCAATTGCATAACCAAGTGTAGGAGAAATGGATTGAGCCCAGGTGATCAATCGTATCATGTCCGTGAAAAGACTAGATCTTGTGTCACTCAAGCCTTCTCCAAATCCAGCCATTGAAAATCCTTGACACTCCCAACCTAAAATGATGAGGTCGATAGGGCCAAGTAATTCCATATGTTTTTTTCTGAATTAATTGTATGTCAGAGGGCAAAAATGTGAAACTAGCCTTCCATGCAATGGTTACAAATTATTGTGGAAATCTTGTTATGAACTCCCTCATTCTCGATGTCACCACTTGCCTTGCAATAGGATCAATGTCTACGTAAAAATACCTCCGAACCACCATCGCTGACTGTAATAGGGCTTTGAGACCTGTACCAATACCACCAAAGAGCTCTAGTAATGTAATCCCTTCCTTAGGTGGTGTTTAGGTGATTAGTTGACGAAATAATGGTTCAATCGGTTCGCCATGGTTCTCCATGCTCTCAAAATTAAACAAAGTTTTTACCAAGGGCTTGTGGGCTACTTTGAACCTCTCTAAAACCTTTGGTCCATGTTGAATGTTAATAGGAACCGGCCTCAAGCTTTCAGTAGCTTGAGCGTAAGCTATCTCCTCTTCATCTCCTTTTATCCACTCGTGGCTCGTTTGTTGGATGTAGGAAATCGTGTGTGCTTCTTTGAACATACAATGGTGAGCCATAGGACTATGGTTCCCATGTAAATCAAGGGGTATGTATCCCAGGTGGTGGCCATTAGTCTACCAATCTATTTTGTAGTACGCATGTTCGAACTAGTTGTCAATTGTGAAACCAAGTGGAAATAGGGCCTCTTACCCAATGAACACATCATAACTACTGGCATTGGTGACTAAACATCTAACTTGTAAGCAAAGCTCTTGATCTGTACCTTCATTGAAGTTAAATGTAATAAAATCCAAGCTTTTCCCAAATACCTCTTCTACGCTCCCACTAGCGGTGCGAATTTGTCACATAGATTTCCGTAGTTTGGAGTCAAGCATGCCCATCTTCTTGGCGAATTGAACTCCAAGAATCACTAGTTGGGCACCTGTATCAAGAAGTACCATTCTAGGTGTATATCCTCCCACTTGGATTATTGACCTAGTATTATCGACAATGGCAATTCCGGTGGCGATGGAAGCTCTCTCACTAGGCACCACTTTCGAAAATGAATGAAAGACTTTGTGAAGAGAATGGCTATCCACAACACCTTTGCTGAGTAACAAATCCACAAGTGAGGTGTTCTTAACTCCCTTCTGATATGTGAATGTAGAATCAGAGGTAAGAAAATCCACTAGTTTAGCCATGCTAGAACTAGTGACCAGATTACAAATGCCATTTGCAACACATGAGCTAATCGAATGTCTTTCCAAGGTGTTGGATGGGACCTCTATAGCATGTGGATCAGGGATTAGTAGAGGACCTGATGTAGTGTTTAGGGTATCCTTTAGTATTGTAATTATGTCCTTGGTGCTTAGCTTCAAATCTTGAAAACTAAACAATGGTGTACTCACAAGCTTTTGTGCCACTTCATGCATTTGAAGTTGGCATTCCATAAGTTGATCAATGGAAAATTTTGTGTTTTCCTAATGTACATGTGTTTCTGGGACACGAGAATTTGATGCCCTAACATCTTGTGGTGTAATACTCTCTTCCCCCCTCGTTCACAAGGTGCGTTTTTCTTTCGTGTTGAGAGGAAAAAAAAATTGTGGCATGACGGCTCGAGCTCCTCTAGCCTTGGTAATAGGGCTTGAACCAGATGCGATTCCATCAGTCTGAAATACCTGCCTAGTGGCAAAACTTTGGGTGCCACATTAGCCTGTTGTGCCGCGACATAAGAAAGGCAAAAAAAAGTAGCAAATTCTGGTGTGAGATTAGAATTGTGTGGAGTGGAAATAACATACTCCCCAACCATGGCATTGTGTGGGAGGCCATAGAACGACCTAGGAGGTCCCTCTTGTGATCTCGAACCTTGTACAGGTTGGGCATGACTAGTTGGTTAGGAGGATTTGCTTTTTAAATTAGCAAGTTGGGCCTTTAATGATTCGAGTTCATTTTGTAGAGTCTGAACTTGAATTGCATGGGCTTGAAACACCTCCCTCTTGTCAACATTATGCTCCTTCTTTTTAACATTCTTGTTGGAATTACCCTTGGTGGGTAAAACTTGAGTGGAAGGCTGAGGTGCCTTGGCTTTTGTTTGAGGGACAACGGAAGATGCTAGCAGATTTTGCCATGGTAATCGAAGTTACTTTCGTTCCAAGAACTTGGCAAAACAGACAGATTCCTGATGTCCTTGTTTCCCACAATAATCACAAAAGAGATCCTCGGAAGGAATGTTGCACTCACTAGCTTTGTGGGCAGGATTGCCACAGTAGTTGCAAGAAGGTAGGATGGGTGTAGCCGAATGCACTGCTTTAATCTTTGAGAAGAATGTGATGATCTAGTTAGCGTAGTTGGTGTAGGTTGAGGCCTTGAACGTGATAGAGGCTTCATAGTACTAGCTTCATAGTGTGCATGAGCCAGTTCTAGTTTTTCGGAAATGTTGTACACATCCTACAAAATGTACGAGTCTCCAAATTTTGCAAAAACCTATTGTAAAACCTGCGCATGGAATGTTAAAGTACCTTCCAACGAATGAAAATACCGGTGGGCAACTTCTAGGTCTGTGATGCTCTGGGTATCCTCTTTGAGTTTGAAAAGCCTCCTATAGAACATCTTGGGGGTTTCATCCTTCTATCGAAAAAAGGTATCGAACTACAAAATTTTTTCAAAACTTTTAACTGGAAATTCCAGCTCAAGAACTCAAAAGAATTCCCCCACTAGATTAGCAAAAGCTAGTGCATCAATGGTGGGAGAAATGTTTGAAATGGGAGGAATGAGTTGTTGAAGAGAAATGTTTACTGAGGTGGGTATCGAGTTTAGATTATTGGACATAGTCCCATGATGTGCAATTGCAGCTTGCAATGCTACTTGAAAGGCGATGGCGATGGCTATGGCGAAAGCTGGATTGGGAATCTAGATGATGCCCAAAATCCTTGTTGTTGGTTGTTCGTGACATCCAATGCTTCATAGTGCACATAAGGGGCCAATTGTTTGAATGCAAATGCTTCGGTGTAATTACCCCCATACTTGAACTCCAATTCACAAACCAGAGTTGAGAAAGTTGCCTTGAACTCCCTCAAAGAAAAAGTACCTGGCCTTTCGCCGAACTTCTCAATTCTCCTAGAGGAATTGCTAACCTCCATGGTGTATATGGGTATTGAGGTCACACCTTGCAACGAAATATACGGTGATGGTGTGAAAGTAGGTGCAGCAACAAGTGTACCCCACTAATGAGCCCGTCTAAATGGATTATGATATATCGTTGATGTAGTGTAAATTGAACCTGAATTCCTGGTAGAAGTTATACTGGATGACGATGGTGTTGTGGACACTTAATGGTATCATCGTGAAGATCGTGAACATAAAGAAATTGGCTCAAAGGATTGTGTGTTACTTCATACCTGATACTTGGGCTCTAACTGAGTGGTAATGCTCTCATCATCCAAGGACATGATGTTGTCCCATGCCCCAAAATTTTGTGATAGTACACAGCACTAACTACAAAATTCTAAAACAACATATGGTTTGAAGAATATAGTGCGTCCTTGGGAATGACCCGTGACACACAAACGTTGCACGGAGGTCAAACCAATGTCCAACGAAGGTTGGACAAAGGTCGGACGAAAGTCAAACAAATGTCGAATGAAAAGGCAAGACGATAAAACATAGGACAGCAGGGTGCAGACGTTAGGGCACAGGACGAAAGTTGGACGGAAGTCTAACGAGAGTTCGACGAATGTCGGGTAGACCAAGGTCGGCCGTAGCTATTGCGATGACAGTGTTGGCGCTTATAACGTTGCAACAGCGATGGCGTTGTAGCTCGTGACGTTGCGATACTGTAGCGTTGTGGTGTTGTAGCTCACAACGTTGTGACGTTGCAACATTGTGGCATTACAGCTCGCACTGCTGCGACGTTGCATCATTATGGCATTGCAGCTTGCAACGTTGTGACGTTGTAGCATTGTGGCACTATAACTCGCGGTGTTGCGACGTTGGAGCTCAAAATGTTGCAACGTTACAGGAACGTTGCTTTGCAATAGGTGGTGTTATGTTGCTCTATAACGATGGCGGGCGCCGCTGCCTAAATTTTTTTTTTGGTTTTTTTTTTACTCAACAGTTGCATGAGGAGGGCACGTTTTTATGCGTGAAAGAGAGAGAAAGAAAGAGAAAAAGAGGAGGAGCTTTGAAACTTGTCAAGAATCTCAACTCTGTTGGTTGGCATAACACAAGCTCCTTCCTGTAACAACGCCAATTCCTTTCGGCAGTAGCAACATTTGCACCCTCTTACAATAGTAACACCAGTAGTAGCAACACTAACAACACCGCAGTAGCAATAATAACTCAAGAACTCGCAAGCAAAAGAAATATGCGGCTTTCAACATGAAATAACAAAAAGTGTAGTTTTCCTATAATTAAATTGCAAAAAAAAAGAACATGAAGTGTATGTAGACGATGGCCGTGCAATGGCCATAGTGAGCATTTAAAAATCCTAATTTATTATGGAGGAAACTCTCATAACAAAGGAATTCTAAAAAAATTAAAGAGAGTAAGGAAGGGCTTGGCCTTTTATACTGTCGTCAACAAACTGAAACCCTAAGTACTTAATAACGTACAGTCACCTAAGATTGTACATTAATCCTAAAAGCACACATGGGCATGCCCATAACTGGCCATCATGTATAAGGCCATGTACGGGCATGACACTTTGGATTATGATTTTAGTTTTACAATTTGGATTTTTTTTTAAAAAATTTAGGGTTTAGGTTTGGTTTAATGTTAGATTTTTTAATTTAGGGTTTGGATTAGGGTTTTAAGGTTTAAGTTAGGTTTTTAGTTTAAAGTTTGGATTATAATTATAATTTTAAGGTTTGGATCAAGGTTTTAGTTTAAGGCTTAGATTAAGGTTTTAGTTTTTGAGATTGGGTCAAAGTTATGTTTTTAATTTAATGTTTTGATTATGGTTTTAGTTTTATGGTTTGGGTTAGGGTTTTAGTTTTATAGTTTGGGTTTTGTGGTAGGTTTTTGGATTTCAGATTAAAGGTTAAGGTTTAAGGTTTTTGTTTTGTGGTTTGAAGTTCAAATTTTGATTAAGGTTTTTGTTTTATAGTTGGATTAAGGTTTGGGTTTAAGGTTTTAGTTTTGGATTTTGGATTAAAGGTTACAGTTTAGGGTTTTAGTTTTAAAGTTTAGGGTTAAATTTTTTGTTAGGGTTTTTGTTTCAATTAGATTAGGGTTTGGGTTTAACGTTTGGGTTTAACATTTGGGTTTTAATTATACTTTAAATGTTTAGGCTTAGATTTTAATTGCATGGGTTTAGGTCTCGGTTATAATTTTAGAGTTTAAATTAAGGTTTAATTGCAAGGTTTAAGGGTTAATGGACAATGGGAGTTTTGCAAGCAATCACCACGTTTAGATAAAATGTCTGTCACAAATGTTAATGTAGTGGAATTCATTCATTTGAATGTTCATCCATGACTTGTAGTGAACTTGTACCTAATTATTAATTTAGTTTTAGTTCACTTCTAATTAATTCATAGTTAAATCTTACTTCAATTTTAATATATTCTTAGTTCATTCTTAGTTAAATCCTAGTTCATTTTTAGTTAACTTTTAGTTCATTTCTAATTCACTTTTAATGAATTCTTAATTCACTTTTAGTTAATTCATATTCACACATGGGTGCACATGGGTCACATGTAGGTTGAAAGTTTCTTAAGAAACTTCCTTGAGTTAAGTGCTTAATAAGTGTAAATAGAAATATAATTCCCCATTACCTTTAGTATGTTCAACATTAATTTTGGGTACGTTTTCTTATCATAACCTTGTTCTATTCCTTTTTTGTAATCAAATTTTATTGGATTCTTGTTTTGCACGTGTTGTGTTCTTGCTTTTGTTTTTTTTTTGTCTCATGATTTGGATTTAAAATTACACATGCCCTTGTCCTTGTTTTGATTAAAAACTCATGTAATTTTGGTTGTTTTTGTGCTGATGACAGTTTGAATAAACTACCCCATTAAGCCTACATTTTTTTGTTTGTTTCTTATCTTTCTTTTTGACCTTCTAAATATGTTTATATATAGAAAAAAGTAGTGGCATCCATGGAAAAAATTCTTGCAATTCTTTGGCATGTCCAACAAGAGAATTAATTTTTTTGTGATTCCAAAATAACCAAGTTTCAACATCATCAAGGTGTGTTACAACAATGCAAATTCCAATAAAGGAGCCTCGAATAAATATTCTTAATTAATTTGATGGGATGTGTTCAAAGTTTTGGGGTTATATTAATCAAGTGTGTTTGGTCATTCGAATTCATCCTCATCATTATTTATATGGACCAGCCCAAGGTTTGAGTCATTAGTATTCTATTATCAAGCACTAAACTAGCCTGGTTTACATCATTGTTTGAATGATAATCATCATTTTAAAACAACTTTGAATCATTTTTCGAAGAATTCACAACAACCTTTGGAAATTCGGATAAAGAATGCACATCTATCAACAAGTTGCGATCTTTTCATTAAGGATCAGGACTTGCATCTGTGTACGCATTTGAAATCTAGCAATTAGCATGTGACATCTCATGGGATGAGGCTGCATTCATGAATTAGTTCCAATTTGGGCTATGCAACAACATGAAGGACTTATTGTCTAACCATGTTAAATCCCATAGCCTTGAGTCAAGTAATCACATAAACTATTTGTTGTGACAATCGTCTTTTTGAATTTCATTAAGAGAAACAATGGGAACCATTGCCATTATAGAAAAATTTCATAGCCCCCATGTTAGCCCAACCAATTTTATCAACAACAAAGGACGATCCCATGCAAATTGATGAAACAAGATTCAAACACCTCATTGAACAAGAGAAACAACGATGATGCAATATATATGTATATATATATTGTGGAAGACCAAGTCATGTTGTTTATGAATGTTTAAAGAAACCGGGTCCACATACAACACATGCCACTTTTCTCACTAATTCAAAATCTAGAAAATAAAAAAATGAGGATGTTTAGTCTCAATAGGGACCTTAAGATTAAACTTTGATTCATCATGTGTTAGGAATGGTCCCAATTTGTTTTTAAATCTAGCACCTAATTTATTGTTATTGGTCATGATAAAATGTAACAAGTCCATGATAATAAAGATTCAAACATTATTTAATTATGGTGCATCTCCATGTTTTGTTGACAAGGAGTTGATGCAACAACATAAATTGGCGTTGGTGAAGAAAGTGACATTGGTAGGAGTTGAAATCATTGACAATTGAAATCATTTCTTAGGACCTATGACACAAGAAACCAAGGTGTTAGGTGTTTGCACATGATGGTGACCTTATATGGACATCATAAAGACATTTTTTCCTATTCCATATAAGAAAATAAATAAAATAAAATTCATGAAACAATAGAATAAGGGACTCATTTATCTAAAGCTATCATAATTAACCTTCCAAAAATCAACAAATCAAATCAAAATCATGGATAGCTAATAAGTAATGAACATTTGAATTTTGACACACTTTTTGTCACACTTGTAAAACTCATGGATATGAACTTTTATCTTACAATGTATTAATATGTGTTTGAAACTTTGGGATATTGGATGAATCATGTTCAAGAAACAAAAAATCCATTGAATGAATGGAATGTGATTTTAATTTATTATGTTATGCACGCTCATCAAGATCCATAAACTTATAACAATGTTGCATGCAAAACATGGTTTAATGGCTGTAAGATTATCTACTCAAAGAATATTGATCATCAAGGTTTGTTCATCTACCTAAATTCTGGTTATCCAAGATTTTGCCATGATGTCACCATATTGCCTGCCAATTTAAGTTGCAATAAAAGTTGTGTTGGTTTTTTGTGTATGATGATGAATATTTTGAATATTTGTTGGGGGATTCCAACCATTTGGGTGAGGAAATGTTCATCATGAGGAAGATTGGAAAACTTGAGGTGGGTTCTAATACTAACCAATATGCTGTCGAAGCTTACAACACAATGCATATGGGGTACAAAGTGAGAATGGAATGGAAGATAGGTGGTTTAAAGAGGAAATGGAAACGATTGATGAAGATATTTGATTCCATAAAACCAAAGTACAAACACTTATTCAAAGTTATAACTATCTTCACAAATTTTCTATGTAGACATTAGATGGACTTTGCATTTGAAGTCATTGATGAATAGATGCCCACACTAAGCCAAATATGACTACATGATTATGTAGTGCATATGGACACATCGCTTATCCACTAGTCATACTTTTGTCCTAGTTGTAAATGCCATCAAATATTATATATATATATAATCTAGTCATTTGGTAGGTAGGTAGGCATGGGTAGGTAAGTAGGATCCTATTTATTTTTTGGTGACAAGCCTTTTTTATTGGTTCATCACAAGTAATATTTGCATTTTGAATATATTTGATGCATATATTCTATGTAGACCAATATTTTTTCACCTACTTATATAGTTTCAAATTTTGAATTTGTTGATAAAGGATATTGGATAAATTTACAACATTATTTCACATCATCCCCCTTGTCACATACAAAAGTACCCAACTTTGACCATTATTATATTTTTCATACTTTGTCCAAATGAAAAAAAAAAAAAATTCATTCTTAAAGATTTTTCCAAGGTCTACACATCTATAAAAGAAATTTAACAAAAATATCATGTAATTTGACTAAAAATGCATTTGAATCTTAATTATTTCATACATTTGAACAAGAATGATATTGTGAAGATTTTTTTTTTTCCATAAAAAAACTTGTAACATATTAAAAATCAACATGGTTTTTTTGGTATGTAAATATATGAGTCCTACCTACCTATTATCTATTTACTTACCCACCTACCTCTAGATAAATATGAAAGGTAGGTAACTAGGTAGACAAGTAAATAGGGTTATGAGAGTGTGTGTGTGTGTGTGTGTGTGTGTGTGTATACATATATATAATATTTTCCCACCTTTTAAAAATATAATGAATCAAAAAAATGTTATAAATGTTGTAGTTATTACCATGTGTTGCATTTATTTGTAATTATAAAAATATTTTTAAATATAATATGTTATCTATGAAACATATGATGTTATTTTCAACATTTGAAAATTTTATACAAAGTATTAAAGTTATTTAAATGTCACAATTATTAATTTATACATATATATGTTAAATTCATAAATTTTTATCAAATTTTATTACAAGTAGTAAATTTTAAATTAATTTTTTTTTTCAGTTCATTAAATGTGACTATATATACATAATATTTACAAACTCCAAGTTGTATGACCAAATATTTTTATAAATTACTAATTTAAATCAAATTTTATATCATTTGCTACCCACCACATGAAAAACAATGCCATTTTGGGGCATGTGGATTTCTTTTGAAATTCATTGGATGTCACTAATAAGAATATATTTCATTATTTAATGTCAAATTTATAAAAAAATCATTTAAATAAACCTTTGAATAAGAGTCTCAACTTAAATATTTTAATTATATTCTAAGCATAAATTATTTATTTAATTTTATGTTTCAATAACTTTAGCAATTTATTTTCCATTTTTTGATTTTTTATTTTTTTAAATGCCTTAAATTTTGTTTTAGGCACTATCTAGAAATTCACATTAAATAATTAGTGATTTTAAGGCAAAAGTTTTAAAAATTATAAGGTGTTAGTTATTTACTTGTGCAATAATTATGTGTTTGATCATCTACAAGTTTATAATATGCTTACTAGGTACATATGTCTACCTTCTAATTATTTCCCCTTTTATTTTTTTTAATGTTTGAAATTATATATTATTAAATAACTATATGCTGTTCATGAAGAAGACTTTTAGTCACGTATTATTCCTATCTATGAAAACTTTAGTCATGTGGTCATATTCATGGTTACAAAAATACAATTAGGCACAAAAACATGGCATATATGACTATGACTAGAAATGGTGACTAGTCATATTTGTTACAATCATAGATGTCAAGTTTTGGTGTAGTGCCAACCATGTTAACCATGGGCAAGATGGAGATTTCTAGTTCTACATGTTAAAATCTCCTTAACTTTTTCTTTGAATTCTTCTTCATTTATAAGTATTAAATCTTTAATTGTCTTCAAGTTATTGATTTTAACTTTGTTTACCTAAACAACAATAGTTTTGAATCCAGTTACATGGGATACCATCCTCTTGATGTTTAATGATTGGTTTTGCAAATAATCGACCTTCATCCTAGCCTTTTCCAATGGAGTGCATGTAGATGGTGGGCCTAATGCTACACTAAGCCCATGTGATGGAGTCTCCAAATTTACATATATAAAATCACAACATCATATTAATGACTATATCAACACTTAGTTAGCACTTAACCTTGAACACATTGTCAAAGTGTTGTAAAAGCACTAAACCTTGTAGGGGGCAAGATTATGATGAGGACTAGATGTAGGTGTAGATGTAAGATGGGATGGGGTTAATGGGATTGTACTATCAATTAAGGATTGTCATTGTTTCAAGACAATATTCATGGCATGGCCATCTATTGATTTTAAACATGTAAACATTTTTTCATTTTGCAATGCAACTCTTTTCGAACCTTACTAATTTGATGTCCATGTTTTCAATTCCTTCAATGTTTTTCGCAACCTTTTTTCAGGGTTTCCTTTTCCAACTCAAAATTTGGATAATCAATTTTGTATGTTGCACACATAGCCTTCCACACTATGGAAAAAATTAACTTAGAATCTTGTTAAGCTGTTGATATATTTGGGTTTAAATCAGATGAACAAGGATTACTAGACCAACACTTCAACTCATATGTGAAGTGATGGTGAGAAGTAACATATGATTGGGACCAAAATTGATCAACAAAATTCACATTTGTGGGCTTAATGAAACTTTGGTTAGGGTTTGGATGGGATGAACAAAAAATGAACCAAACCAACATGAAAACAATCAAGTGAATTACCGAAGAAAAGTGGATAGGGTTTTGGATCAAATTTGATCAAGAACATCCATGTCCAAGATCTAGGTTAGGGTGTTGATTTATTTGGGTTTGGATGGGATGAATAAAGACTACTAGACCAACACTTCAATTTAAATGTGAATTGATGGTGGGAATTTTTCATGTCCCATAACTATCAAAACCATAAACCCCCTAAACCTTTTATTGTTCACTTCTTAAAACTTCATTTCCATTAGCCAAGAAAAATGGATCATTAAACATGGCCAAAAATCCCTTTAAACATTGCATTTCAAATTATACACAATCTTTTAAAAAGGATCTGTAAAGGTTTTTTTGGGATATCATTTTGTAGTAATTGAAATTGTTAGTTTTGATAATTTTAGGTGCATTCCATGTCGTTTTCCCCATAACAAATAGACCATTCCTTACTTACTTGGTGAAGGTGCCAAAGCATGGAGGGATCGGTTAATGGTAAACACAACAAAGTGTGTGTAATCATCACAAAATCTGGGAGAGGCAACAAAAGAACACTAGATGCATTTGGGATTTTAGTTTGGAGGCTATGATTTGAGAGTTGAAGGTGTGCATGTTTTCAAAAGATTGCGATTCTAAGCTTGGTTTTAGTTTAAGTCACTTTAGGGATTATGTTAGAAATTGACCAACCACCAATTGCATTAACTCACACACTTTGTGGAAAATAATGGAAATAAACCAAATTAAAAGCAAGAAGGATTTTCACAATGTGAAGTCATGGCATTGACAATCCCAAAAAACATCATGATGTTCCCACATTGACTGCATAAGCACCATCAATTTTCTGTTGTTTTGAAAAAAATAACCTTAACATTTGTAAACACTCACCTACCTAAACCTCACCTTATTGCGATGGTTTTGGTCCTCTAAGCCTTTTTGGTTTCTTTTCGAAATATGAATTTGTTACCATCTCTTCCCCAAATGGAAATTCCAAGCTTTGGCACAAATGATGCAAATATTTGAGTTTTAATGCAATTGTGATGATTTTTCTATTGCCACCCCCTCTCCAAACGCGAAATGGACATTGTTTTGTATCCTCAATTAATGCAAAGATGTACTCTTTTCATCTTTGTCTTCATTTCTTTTCCAAACTTGAAGCTTCCAAACTTGAAATGAAATTTGTCTCCGTCCAAAGCTTTTGCTACGGTCATTTCCTTTCCAAACCCAAAGCCTTCCATTATGTTATTTTCCTCACTTAACACACACCTTGCGTGTTGTCTTCACTTTTGTTTTGTTTTCAAACACCAAGGCCAAGAATGCCTTTACAGCTATTCTCAACACTTTCTTGGTTCTTGACCTAAACCATATTTGTAATTATTTTGTGTCCCTTAGCTTTTGTCATTTAACTAATTTACAATAATGCAAGGAACCCAAGCTTCTTTTGTCAAATGCACACATCAAAACTCTCACAAG
>Ga0116231_10010606_pt1 | contig 14707 bp, 5 predicted proteins | sample S1TSphgellanicum_2_FD_89695 | JGI IMG/M metagenome (GOLD analysis project Ga0116231, IMG submission 89695) | Host-associated microbial communities from peat moss isolated from Minnesota, USA - S1T2_Fd - Sphagnum magellanicum MG | ecosystem: Host-associated > Plants > Peat moss > Unclassified...
TTTCTTCTTCTCTCCCAAAAACTCCGTCACATCCAAGCGTCCTGCCGTTCTGTTCTACACCAAGCTTCCCCATCAAGCTTTTCCTCCTTTTCCACCTTTCGGTGCATCAATGCAGCTCCACTCCTCTTCATCATTCGCGCCGCCTTCACTCCTGCACACCCACTCACATAAACGTCCCATGCACAGCCATGCAGCCATCATGGAGAAAAACATCCGCCGCCAAAATCAGGACGGCTTAATTATACCAAAGCACACCCTCAATGCCCGGGTGTTCACATTGTGTGGAGACCCACTTTGGTGTGACATGGTAACCTCATACTTAAATAAGTAATATAAAAATATTGAAGTTCATTGATGAATGTTACAATATGTACATCAAAACAAAAAATTCAATCAAGTTTATTACAATATGATGCCAAAAGTTTTCAACTTTTGAAGTGATAATCCAATGGTAAGGATTTGACTCCCCAAAGTGGAGGTGAGGAATTCAAATCCTCACACATGCAACATTGGCTACCTAGGCTACCTTAGCTTTACATGGCTTAGGTAACTAGCCTAGGTTGCCTAGGCAAGTAGGTAAGTATTAACAGATAAATAAATATGATATATATATAATAAATCATATATAGTTATTGTCAAAATATTGTTGACTAGTAAAAAAGATAGTAAAAAAATCCAATAAAAAAAACCTTGTTTTCTTGTAATGATTGTTTCACTAACACATCTTGTTGTTTTTGTAGTTCATGGGTGGATGGTGCCTTGGGTGAACTAGCACCTATTGTGACAAAACCCATAATTTGTTGGCCAACTATTGACAAAACACCTAGTAAATCAATTAAGTTATTAATAAACTAAATAGATAGGTTGATTTGAATGCCAACCATCTGCTTGTTGGGTTTCTTATCAAAACATGAATGTTGGGTTATTTAATTTAATCATGCCTTCGTATCATTTTATTTTTTGGTTTGGCACTTACATTGTTTGTTTCAAGAGGTTTCATATTAGTATGAATTGAAAAAAACTATTCATATAACCTATTTTTCAAATAAAATTTGTTTGAGAAAGAGGGTCCATTCATTGTATAATGACCCACTACAAGCATAACCATTCTTAAATAAAACATAAATTTTGGTCCAATTCAACTTCAAATTTGGAAATATTCAAAATGATTATGTGATGTTATGTAACATATAGCTCTTTATGAGATGTAAAAATAATTTTCCATTATCAAAAAAAGGTTGAAAAACACTAATTTAGTAGTGTAACCATTCTTGAAGTCCTGAATTAGTCTTGAATTCAACTTGATTTGGGCTTGACTTAGGTTTGCTTTGCATGATTTTTTTGGAGTTGTTCATACTTTGCATAGATATAATAAGTATTATATATATTTTTTGGATTTTTTATTTACAAACGCACCATTAATAAATTATAAATTAAATATCATTTATAGGTGTATTAAATACAATACAAATGGTCATATTTGTTGTTAAAATCTCATCTAAAATTTTCTTGAATAAGAATTCATAAATTGAATATGGAATCCCAAATTTTTAAATAATAATTTTAATTCATTAAAATATGTAAGGATTTATTAAAATTGTTCTTTGTGGTTAATTGTATGAGGTAAGTCTATAACTATTGTCAAAAAGTTAAATTCACATGGATGGATGCAACACAAATGATAATCACTTATGGACATTTGGTTATATCAAAATATATTTAATAATCTCGGTCATCCATGCATTAGGTCTAGGGTTTAACGGGAAAAACAATGTGATGAACAATTGTTCATTAGAATAGTCATAGGATTGAATGGGAAATTTGTGTTTGCTACCAAGTTGTCCAACTTTGAATTCCAAGCATTATCACCTAGGCATGGTGATGGCATTTCATAGCCTTTAACTTTGGTCAAATCAAGAATGTTGCATCTATGGGGAACTCAAGAGGCAAATATATGAATGACAAAGAGTTCACATGAATTGAGAAGGCTATTTGGGAGACCTCAAAGTGCATCTTAAATTTTTTGGAAGCTAAAAACGCCAATCTTGATTTAATTTTTTTCTATACACCTCCTAAGACTCCACCGCAACCTATTTCTGCAGAGCTTGAATCACATATCAATGAAGATTGTGGTAGGAGTTGCATAAAGATTTCCTTGGATGTTCATGAAACTATTCTAATTCAAGTTGTGACCACCAAATGTGCTTACAAGTGTCCTCTAAAAATTACAAAGTAGTCACTTGAAAAAACATTATGCACCCAAATGCCTTCTATTAGTGTTGGTGGTTGTGAAGGATTAAAGGTAAATATCAAAATAACTTTGCTTCCTCTATTGATATAATTTTGACATCATGATTTATTCTTTGTTTTAGGTTCCATTTCGGGTTATACATTTTGAGCTCATTTCGTATTTCCACTCATAAGTCAAGTTTTGATCATTATTTCATTAATATTGGTTGTAGGCTGGCATTTGTACCCAACATGACTCATCATAGAAAAAACATTAATTTTATGTGGTTGAGGACCACAAATGAGGTGGACTTGAGTGGTGTAGACAATGAACATGATGACAAAGAAAGGATAGAGTCGGTGATGAGAAACAATTAAAGAAGATTGGGAAGGGGCAAAAAAGGAACCAAATCAAGGAGGGGGAGCTTATCAAGCTTGGTATGCAAAGAAACAAAAGGTAGACAATTGAGAATGGGTGAAGAGATTCTGAATGCACAAAGCGGCAATAGCCTTTGTAGAAGCAAAAGTTCTAGTTGCAAAGCCTTTGGACTCTGTAGAGGTTCCTACCTCCAAAAAAATTCTTTATAACAAAACCCAATTCCAGAAAGTCACTATAGATGTGTCCAAGAAGATTACTTTATTTATAGTTGAACGAATCAAAGATTTTGATTCTAATCCCCATCACATCATGCTTGAAATTTTTCTTTCCCATTCATTGCTTAATGGTATGCTTCCTAATTACCTTACGGATTTAAAATGTGTTAAGTGAAACCATGAGATATTATCAAACATGAAGGTGGGAATTACAAAGCACTTAACAAGTCTAAGGAATTTTGATTTAATTGTTGTTAAAGAGATTCTATGTATGCTAGCATCTAGTTCATCCAATGGTAGTAGTAGGGGTGTTGCAAGAATTTTGGGTGTGGATAAACTTAACATTTGAAAGGCCTTGGGGAGACGAGTATAGTTGGACACCATGAACCTATGTTTTTTGGATTACAAGGAAGCAAGCTAAACATTCAAATGTTCTACCTCAATCCTTGAAGGATTTGGTAATACAATTTTGGACAAACCAAACCACAAGTTCACCCAATTGTAAAGACGTTGTGAGACGTTGCATTCACGTCAAGGTGTATGAGGAGCATGCAGCCCACTACCTCCAAATTTCATAAGTAACTCCTCCATTACCTCCAAGTTGTATTGTGATTGTTTTTTCATTCTTTAGTAATTTTAACAATTTTAGTTTTGTGTAATTTTCAAAAAACTTTGTTGCTAAAGTTGTAGTACTTCTTATTGCAATTTGTTGATAGAGCTCTAATAGTTGTTGTAGCTTATTGACAAAGTTGTACTATTTGCTGCAACTTGTAGATCTAGTTGTAGTTCAAGACAATTACAGGAAATTAGCATTGGTATTTTTTCCATACAATTTGTCATGTTGTTTTTCTTAACCAAGTGCTAAGTGCTTAAATGCATGACTTGTCAATAGTTGCTAAATGTTGAATGTTAAGTTGTTATGTTGTTAAATGTTGAATGCTATGTTGTTATTTTTTTGGGTGTTGAGTGCTAAGTTACTAAATGGTGAATTTAAGTTGGTAAATTGATGAGTGTGAGTGCTAAGTTGGTAAATTCTTGTAAGTTTAGTGCTAAGATATTGATGTGCCAATTTTATGAAGGGTGAATGCTAAGGTGTTAAGTTGTTGGTGCTAAGGTGCTAAGGTGGTAATTTTATGAGTGATGAGTGCTAAGGTGCTAAGTTGTTGTGTATTGAATGTTAAGGTGCTATTTGTTAAATGCTAAGGTGTTATAGTACTTCTTGACTACTTTTGCTCCAGTCTTGAATTGTTGAATGGTGAGTGATAAGGGTTATTTAGTGGTTAACTCATTAGCAAATCATCACATAAGCAACACAACACCCACATGTGGTTTGTTTTTGTCATAGGAGATCCACTGTTTCCACCTAGTGTTGAAGTAGTGGTTGGATGTTTATGTAATTTTCAAATGCTAGTTGGGTGTTATAACATTGTGATAAGTGATGAAGTTTTCTACACTGGTTCAAGGACTTCAAATTAAGGGGATCTTTTCAAATGTTCAATATGTATGTCATTATGTAGTGTGTAAAATATAATTATTTTTGGTGGATTTTGGAACTTTTGAATTTTTTCCTTTTCAACCCATCTCTCCCTATCTACATATATATTACAGTTCCTTTTTGATGTTTCCTATAGTGGTTGTGACTATAGGTCTAGAGGAAAAACTTGAACTCTTTGTACCTCCTTTTCGAAATTTTGTTAATGGTCTGATAGGTTATTTATAACATCCATGAGAATGTTAAAGTTTGGGATTGTAACAATGGGCATTGAAACTTTTTGCAGTGGAGGAGGAGGCTTGAAATTAAAATGAAGTGATGTTTGATTTTGTAGTGTGCAATACCCAATTGTCTCCATGAGTATTTCAAGTTGATGTTGGGTTTTTTGTTGTTTAAAAAACGATCCATCTTTCTTTATCTACCTATTTTTCTTGGACATTTCATTTTCAATATTTCTTAGATAGTGCTCGAGATTATAAGAGCTAGAAACTTACTTGCTTCATTTTTTTTTTAGGTGTTTTGTTGAACTAATAGGTTATTTGCTGAAGTTCAAGGTTACATAATAGATGGGCATTTATAGTGGAGGAGGCTTGTCCATTTAAAAGGTGATGTTGATCAATATTTCATTATGTGGTGTGCAATAACTAGAAATATTTCCATGAATAGTTCAAGTTCTTTTATTTATGTTTCATAGACCCATTTCGTTCTCTATTTTCCAACTTCTTTCTCTGATCTCTTTTAGTCTTTCATAGTTACTTTTCAATATTTCATGGACTAAACGCATGAGTCTGTAGGTCTAGGTTTCGATTTAATTCCATGGACAAAGTGCTTGAGTTTGTAGGTCCAGACTTAGTTACTTACTAATCTTTGAAATTCTTTGATTTATGCTACTTAGACCCATCTTTCTTTTTATTCCAACTTCCTTCTCTAAATTCTCTCAATCTTTTGAACATTTACTTTTCAAACTTTCATTGAATGCATGAGTGTGTAGGTCCAGACTTAGTTACATGTCAATCTTTGAAATTCTCTAATTTATGCCGCTTAGACCCATTTTTCTCTATTCTAGCTTCCTTTTATGATTTCTTCAATTTTTTTGACCATTTACTTTTTAATCCTTCAATTAAGTGCAGGAGTCTATAGGTCTAGAGTTTGACATAAGTTCAAATTTTGACTTAATTCCATGGATTAAGTGCCTAAGTTTGTAGGTTTAGGCTCAATTACTTATCAAGCTTTCAAAGTCTTTGATTTATGTTTCTTAGACCCATGATCTCTCTTAGTTTTACATCATTGATTTTTAATCTTTCATTGACTAAGTGAATGAGTTTGTAGGTTTAAAGTCTGTAATTCTAGGTTTTGATAGTCTTTCATGGACTAAATGCCTAAATTTGTAGGTCCAAATTAGTTACTTGTCAATATTTCAAAATCTCTAATTTATATTGCTTAGATGGTCCATGATCTCTCTTTCTATGTTCCAATTTCCTTCTTTGATCTCTTTTAATCTTTCATAGTTATTTTTTAATCTTTCATGGACTAAATCGATGAGTCTATAGGTCGAGAGCCCACAAGACTAGGTTTTTGACTTAATTCCATGGACTGCTCTTATTTAAGTTTATAGGTCAGATTCAATTATTTCTCAATCTTTGAAATGCTTTGATTTATGTCATTGAAACCCATTTCTTTCTATGTGTTCTAGCTTGCTTTTTATTATCTTTCTTAATATTTCACAATTATTTTTGAATATTTCGTGGATTGAATGCATGAATTATAGGTCTAGAATATGTAGGTCTAAAGTCCATAAATCTAGGTTTTGACTTAATTCTATGGAATGAATGCCTGAGTCTATAGGTCTAGATTCAATTACTTGTTAAAACCATGGGAATGTTCTAATTCTTAATTGTTATAGATCATGGGTATTTCCAGAATTCTATGCAACATGGGGACATTTGGTGTCACAACCTTAACCTCGGGCTCATGACCAAAGCAAGGGCTTGCAAAGGTGCGAGCTAAGAATGAAGCCCGAGAGTCACATTTCATGCTTTCGGGAGTGGAGGAGAGTGTGAGGGAATGAACCCACACACTCCCAAGTGAGCTCTCATTTTGGGAGTTAGAGTCCTAATGGACTCCCAAATTTTTAAAGTTTTCAGGGGTCAAAGTTCATTGGATTAAAGAGTTCCTTATACCATTGGAAAGATTTTGAGACGTAAATGTCTAAAATGAGCTTGCATGATCCATTTGGATGGTTAAAACAAAAGTTATGGCCAAAAGAAGGGTCAGGATTCAATTTGTCAATTTGATTCCTGACCACTAAAAGTTGGGAATCACCTTGATTTACTTAAGTGCAGGTGGCGTGCCACATATAGTTGGAAAGCTCTCGACAAGGGCTACAACTTTTTTTAGATCTCTTCTTAATCGTAGGTCTGCACAAAAAGTTATGGGCTTTCAAAGTCGTGGAAGTCCCCATTTCACGAATTTCGGGACAAAATGACATTTGGGTGCAGGGCCCGTGGCCAAGCATAGAAAATACTATAAGGGGGAAGGTGGTGGCTTCCCCAAAGTCTTGGCCGTGGTGAGTCTTATGAGTTCGTGTTTGCCCGTGGCTTGTCCGTGCACCAAAAATGTTCCAATTATGCACTAACCAACTTGTTGTTGGTTTGTGTGAATCCGTGTGAATAATTGACTCACTTATCACTTGTCCTAGTCCCCATCCCAGAGCTCCAACACGCCCCTCTAACCTTAAAATGTTGCGAACTAAAGAGCATACCCCAACTCTTTATCCTTCCATTCTTTTCACCTTTGACTCGTAGTTGAATCTATTAACAAGTTTGGGGGTGTGTCATTTGGAATTAATAGTGGATGTTATAATTAGGGCAACATAAACAAGTGATATACAAAAAAATATTATTTAAATTTGTGTTGTGCATGTGTGTAATTGGAGTTCTTCACAACTTTCAAGGTATTACACCCTAGTGCTCCTATCATGCTCACATTATTTCAAGCATTGAAGCCATGTTTTGTACAACGGTTGAAACATTAGAATACATGTTGATGTTATCACACAGAGTTGAAAAAGTTGATGGTTGCTATCAATGACATAGAACACCTTGGGAAGGGGATTCATGATATGTGCCCTTGCACATGTAAAGAAGTTTGTAATGCCCACCAACGTAGAAAATCTTCAATAAACAAGTGCTCTGCACACCTATCTGTCTTTAGTGGGTTGACTATTATGTGGATGTCAGTTTCATGTTAGAAACCTCCCTTGTCTTTTTGACATGCTAAGAAGTGCCTTGAGGGTGAATGTTTGGAATGTGGAGTCACCACTTTTAAGATTTGTCCAAGGGAGCTCCAATTTGATAAGTTGATTGAGTAGAAAAGTATTAGGTATGAGGTTGTTGGGAAAATAAATGAGGGGGGAGAAAAGAAAGCCCAGAAATTGGAATACCTTTTAATAATGCTAAAAGAATTGTTAGAGTTCCTCTACCCACATCTAAAAGAATTTGTGCTTCAAAATTATGTTTCAAGATGGCAAGATCTACAATTCAAAAAGTGTCTAGAGAACTTTCATCATAAAACAATCCTTTCTTGTGTTGATTTTACCGAAAACTACACCATGAAAATCCAAAACAAAGTACAGAGTATGCATTGGCATAACTTCCAAGTGACTATTCTAGTACTCATTAGCTATCAACCTAGTTTCATACCTCATGACCTAACTAATCTAGATTATGGTTTGATCAAGGAAGTTCACTACATTATTTTAGATGACATAAGTCATGATACACTATTTGTTCAACATGTTTTCATGTTTCATTGGAGCCATCTACAAAATCAAGGGTGCACTCCAAGTAATCACATTGTTTGGAGTGATGGTTGTTTAGGCAAGTTTAAAAGTGCAAGGGCATGGTATTTTCTATCACAATATCCTAACCTTACTAGTTCTACAAATTGATTTGGAACTTCTTTGCTACGGGTCATAGAAAGGGTGAGGTTGACAAAGCTAGGGCCTTGCTAAAATGTGAAGTTAGAAAAGAAAAAATTAAACCTTCAGGGATAAACATTTAGAATGCAATTGAATTAATAGCATTTTTGAGGTCCGAAGTAAATAAATATCATGTTGCATACCCAAATGTCAAGCAACACATTAACAAGTTTTTCCATGAGGTTAAGGTGGGGGATATAAACAAGACAAGGCCATGGGATTGTTCAATAGTGAAGGGCAGTTGTTCAAAACACCAAGTATGGTCCTTGTCATCTAGAGATCCCACCTTTCGTTAATACTATCAACTTTCTTGCTTCTATGTAAGTTGCATGGATGGTGACCCTAGTAGCGAATGTGTGAATAAAAAACATGTTCTAGAATGAATTTTGATATGATTAAGGGCCAAGAACACTTTAGAGATGAGGGAGTTGATGTACGACTTAAATGAAGATATTGAAGTTGGTTCATGAGGTGAATGGATTGTTGAGAACCTATGTCAAAGTGACAACATCATTGTACCTACTACAACAAGTGAACCATTTTGGCTAATGCTTATTAATAAAGGTGCCCATGTTGTGGTTACTTCCTTCAAAGATGTTGATGGTAATGAATGGATAGAAGGGGGGGCATAAGCATGGTAAAGTATGCTAGCCAGAAACACTTGTCGTTTTGTTGGAAAAATCCATAAAATATACTTTGATGTATTAAATCCATGAATATTATTTAAGTCAATGATAAAAAATTATAAGTTTTTTGACTTCATTACATAATATTGAAGAAACAAATGTTTTAACATGCATTTAAATTCTTTTTTTTTGAAATGCAAGTATAGAAAGTATATGTCACAGCTGTGCAAAATGAGTTACACGTACATGAAAGTACAACATCAATTAGGATTATTATATTTTCAAGTTGATGAAGACCTAGTGTGTATGGATATGATTTCAACTTTTCATTATCTAGTCATAATCTATCAAAGTTTTAATGTAAAAGTATCTTGGAAAATTTGAAAAACCAACCAATTTAGAACATACTTTTCATCCATTATTCTTATACAGACTTTCCTCAAGATTTATGTAAAGCTTATAATAAACTCAATGAAGTGCTCTATGATTTCAAAATGCAATTTAAATAGGTTTTTAATATATATATATTTAATATTAATCTTGAAAAGAAACTATTTTTGACATTAAGTTTTTTTGGGACTACTTTTTTGGCATACTTTACCATGCTTGGACCTAGGGACATTGTTATGCAAGGCTTCTAGTACCAACAATTACAACTAGGGAGTCATTTTTACATTCTACATGATGATAAACCTACTGCCTTTGTATTTTCCCACTTGATTTTGGCATCAAAATTTTCTATGCCTCCTAGGGCAACTATGCCACATATGAACACACCCATGATGTGGAAGAGGTTATCCTAGAGGCCTTAGATGCTTTCAGATTTTTGGATTGAAAGTTAATTAATTGAAATTGTGAACAACCATGGATTTTGTGTTTTACAAATGATATATCCAACGAACTTTGATGATTTTAAATATATTTTATGTTTCAACTGATTGTTAATTTTTAATTTCATCATGGTTAATGCATGTAGGTTTTCCAACCAATAAAAAAACTCGATCTTTGTTGCAAATCATGGAACCCATCTATAATTCTAAACCTAGTTTGAAGCTTCCAAGCCCACCTTAAGCAATAGCAACACTTGAACAATTGGTGAAGTTTTTCATCCTCACCAAATAAATGTTTTGTAATTTCCACTGCAACCTATAATACTTATATGTCAAGAAGTTACTAGCTAGTTTTACAATAGATCCAAATGTTTAGTTTTTTATTACTCTTGACTTTTGGTACAAAGTGGAATTAAATTTGAACATGCAACGTTTTAGCATTAACTTTGAAACTAATATAAAGATTTTATAAACTATTTATGTACTTATATTTATGTGGAGAATGAAAAACTTGTGGACATATTATTGGATTTCAATAATATATGCAAACCAATTCAATTGGAATTGAAGTGGCAATTAAGGCAAATGTAATTTGGTTTGATGATGATTTGTAGTTCTCATAGGGCTATAATGTAACTAGTGATTCATACTTGGAGTTATTGTCCCCACATTCAATTTCTATTTGATTATGTTAAACTTGCTTACTATAATTTGGCCACTTTAATTGAGTTCATTGTTGGCAGACTTGCATGATCATGTAACAATGCTCCAAATCCTTCAAACACATGTTTATGATCTTTGTTTATGATATGCACTCAACAATTACCCCTTTTCCATAAACATACAAGTGTTCTTTTTTTTTATACTTGTTATTAGGACATAATATAAATATTGTCTAATGTTCAATTACCCATTTGTATGGACATTCAGAATCTCAAATTTCATTCCTCATGACTTCCAACATGTGTACATAGCCTATATTATTTGATTGAAACTCAATGATTATATGTTGACTTGATTATCAACATTCTCATTTCAAGTAATGTAAACAAATTGCATGTACATATCATGTATCTAGTACCAGAACTCAATTAACTTTCATAAACCATGCTCAACTTGCAAAGTGACAAACTAATGTAGAACATATATTTCAAGAGTGGGTGACTAGTGAAAGGGAGAATTTTTTTTGAAAGTGCTCAAGTGGGTAGCAAATTTTTTGTATTGATCATTTTGTTCATTTGCACACCCAAAATGGACGTAATATTGTTTGTAATACAACTCTAGTCTATTTATGAGAAAACCAATTCTATTCATTGTCCAAAAGAAAATTACAACCTTCCTAAAGTTTGTACATTTTACATGTACATCATTTAGTTTTACTAGAAGTTGTAAATGTTGTAGGCAATTTTTCTTTTTCAGCTTGGCCTCATGTACACACAAGTTATTTATCAATCTTGGTCACAACATGTTGCTTCTTGTAGTGTTGCTTGACTTTAGGATTTTTTGCCACCTTTATGGGTTTTCCCTTTTCATGATTACTCCATACAAGTTCATGTTCTTTTAATGCTAACTCTCCTAATGCAGCATCTATATGAAGAACACTCTCAATGTTAGAGTACAAGTATGCAAATTGAATGGACAACAAATTAGGTAAGGTTAGGATTTAACTCACTTGCATTCACATATGATATGCTTAAGATAATGGTTTTATTAGTTTCTAGCACACCATCATCTTATGTTGTAGCCTTTCATTTTTGGAAGGTGTACCTTGCACAAGCTGGAGCTTGCACTACTTCTAACATAGGTTTTACACAAATTTCTTAGGTGGAGGTATCTTTGAATCCTCCATAACATGAGTGGGTTCATTATTTCCTTTTTCATAAACCATAGGCACTAAGTGAGACCTACAAAATTATGTAATTAATAATTTTAGAATTGTTCAATAAAAAATAAATTGTGTGGGGATCAAAATTTATCAATTCCCTCATACCTATGTTTTTCACGTGCTACATATCAAGCTCTTGAATAAGTTCAAATTCTTTCTCATTTGCATTGACAATCAACTCCCCAAATTTGTTTGATAAGTCCAATGGCTCTAAAGGAGGTTGTCTCCCTTCAAGTTCTAAGGTAAATTTTATCTCCAAATGTTGTTTAAATGGTGATTCAACTTCATGGATACATTGTTGTTCATGGTTAGACTTTGGGGTGGTGTCATCTAAGTAGCTCCATTACTTGAACCCAACCCAAATGAACTATTTGTTGTCATTTGTACATTATCCTTTCTCATCAAAAGGTTTTCAGAGCATTTTGAACCCAACCTTGTTTGTTGTAATGGGGAAATGGTATTTGCATAAAAAATAAATGCATATGATTAACAAACAAATTTGATAAACAAATACAATAATAAACAAATAATTGTTTTTGCACATGATGAATCAAGTTTTTTTCATGACCACATGCAAGTGTGCTTACTTCATTTCCCTAATCTAATAAATGTTTGACATGTATCCAAAACATGTTTTTCCATTGAAACCAAGTTTAATATTTTACACCTATTTTGAGAACCATTATGATATAGCTCAAAACAAAACATATTGTTGTTCTAGGAACCAATTACTAGAATAAAATTAGGAGAAACATTCTGATCAAAACCAAAAGCATTGTACACCACTTTTTCAACATTTAAGTCTTTACACCATAAGGAAAACCACTTTGATCTAACCAAAAATAATGTATACTAATTTTTTAACAACAAAGTTCTCACACCATAAGGACAACCACTTTAAATGTAACCAAAATTAATATATATTGTTCTTTCAGTAATGCAATCTTTACACCATAAAGAGAACCATTTTGAATGTAACCAAAAGTAGTGTATATTGTTTTTTCAGCAATGCAATCCTTACACCATAAGGAGAACCACTCTGAATGCAACCAAAAATAGTGTACTAATTTTCCAGCAATGTAGTCCTTACACCATAAGGAAAACCACTTTAAATGTAACCAAAAGCAATGTATTGATTTTTCAACAATGTAGTCTTTACACCATAAGGAAAACCATTTTGAATGTAACCAAAAGTAGTGTATACCATTTTTTCAACAACACAATCCTTACACCATAAGGAGAACTGCTTTGAATGTAACCAAAAGTAGTGTATTGATTTTTTAGCAACGTAGTCCTTACACCATAAGGAGAACCATTTTGAATGTAACCAAAAGTAGTGTATATTGTTTTTTCAACAACACAATCCTTACACCATAAGGAGAACTATTTTAAATGTAACCAAAAACAATGTATTGATTTTTCAATAACATAGTCCTTACACCATAAGGAAAACCACTTTGAATGTAACCAAAAGCAATGTATTGATTTTTTAGCAACACAATCCTTACACCATAAGGAAAACCACTCTAATGTAACCAAAAACAATGTATACTACTTTTTCAGCAACTAGTCCTTATAACATTAGGAGAACCACTATGACGTAACCAAAAGTAATACATAATGTTTTTCCAACAATTAAGTCCTTGTAACATCAGGAGAACCACTTTGATGCAATTAAAAATATTGTGTACTACTTTTTTATAACATCAAAAGAACCACATTACTATAACTAAAAGTAATACAAATTGTTTTTCCAACAAACAATTTTTTATAACATTATTAGGAGAACTAGACCCAATCTAGGAAGCATAATGCATTACTAGAAATTTTGGGTTTTGCAATTGTCATTTGTAATTAAAATTCAATTGCATGCGACACATGCAACTATAAATTTGTGCAGTTGCCTAAGACAAGTTGCACATGACATTTAGTTACATGCGACACTATGTATATACGGTGTTAATATACATGTTCATACATACATACATACCAATCCAAATGTAGTTGCACCTTATGTGCAACTTTCCTTGCAACTATAATGCAACTAATTAAAATATGACACATGTTTAAAAATTAAAGAACTAGCTTATGGACATGTGTCACTATTTAATTTTTTTGTGTTTTCAAAATTAAAAATTCATTAGATTAATTTCAATCATTAAAGTTTCTACCACTAGGATGATGGCATGTGCACAACATGGAATGTTCATTGATCATTTGACACATGTTCATTTTTAACACCAATTATATGGTGACACGTGGCAATCAAGGCACACCTATTTTAAAATTTTAAAATATTGATTAATGAAATCTAAGTTGTCCCATTTATGGCTAATAAGATGTTGATGCGTGGTGCCTAGGTAGGTAGGTAATAATTAAACCCTATTAAGTAAGTAGGTTTACGTAGGTATGTAAGTAGGTTGAAAAGTAGCTAGGCTTAGGTTATATATGTAGGTTTAGAATAATTCGATTTTATTTTTAGGTTTAACCATTTCATAAAGGTCAAGGTTTTTTCATTCATTCATCCCCAATGGCACTTGATATTTGGCTACTACATAGCTAGTGCTCCTAGTTATATGCTAAGCCAAATAGAATTGGAAGCCAAAGGATATGGGTTAGGACATTCCGTTGCAAACCTCACGAACCAACCTAGTTGCACATTATATGCAACTATTGTATTAAAGTATACTAACCATGAGAGGGTTCTATTGCTTTTGGTGTCGAAACAAAACTTGAAGCCCTCTTTTTGGCGCATCTAATACACTAAGAATCATTGAAAACAAATTAGAAATGAGAAAGTTATGGCCCCCCAAAGTAAAGGGGGTCAAATTTTTTTTAAAAAACTATTGAACACTACAAAGGCTAGTTCTTAAACACCCAAAAAGTTCCTTTTATGTTGTTTTGTTGCTATTAGAGTTCTAATGTGTTTTGTAGAACTTCAGGTGGCGTTCCGATAACACTTTAAATTTTTAAAAATGAATTAGAAATAAGAAAGCTATGAGGTTTGAAAATAGGAGGGGTCCAAAGCAAAAAAAAAAAAAAAAAAAAAAAAAAATTTTTTAAAATTAAAAA
>Ga0116231_10010607_pt1 | contig 14707 bp, 19 predicted proteins | sample S1TSphgellanicum_2_FD_89695 | JGI IMG/M metagenome (GOLD analysis project Ga0116231, IMG submission 89695) | Host-associated microbial communities from peat moss isolated from Minnesota, USA - S1T2_Fd - Sphagnum magellanicum MG | ecosystem: Host-associated > Plants > Peat moss > Unclassified...
TATTGAACTTCTAAATTCTTTAGCAACAAGTTCTTTTTACAACAACAAGTACATGCAAAAACTAACAAAACTAAAACTAACTACGAATCCTAAACTAACATGTACACAAATTAGCAAAGTTGGCTAAAAGAAAATGATTCATGTTCCACAAGTGAAGAATGAAACACAAACTCAAAGATGAAATCCAAAAGTCCCTTAACATGTTTGTCCTCCTAGTCTTATACTAGTCATTTCAAAATACAACAACCATAATTGACCATTGTAAACAATCATTAGCTAATACCTAGACTAATAGTCCAATTTTTTAAAAACTACACCCTATTCAATTACATGTTCTGCCAAGTACATGTTTTGTAGACTACTTGTTGACTAATATGTCAACCTATCTTCTTAACCTACTATAATCTTATTAATGAGGTTCAATAACCGGTTAGGTTAGGTTAAATAACAAGTTAAATCACATGTTAGGTACAACCTATTAGGTCACCTATTGCTAAATTTGGGTAACATTATCCCCCCTTGAAAACTACATTTCATCCTCAAAATGCTAGCTCAAAGTCCTAGGTTAGCTTGGTCTTCTGCAACCAGTTGATTGATGGCTCTTTCAACATGTTCAACACCTACTTCCTCCATAGGTTTAGCTTGGTTCAAAATTTGAAGACCTGTTGGTGTTGTAATCTTTTGTCGATCAGGTGTGTCTTCAAAGGTTGCTATGGGTGTCATGAGTACCTTCGAGGCATGTAGGGTACTTGAGATTATAGTAATCTCTTGACCTATACCTATCTTGTGTGGGGTTTGAGGTAAACTAGCAAATAAAAATTCCAAAGATTATATTCTACTATCTAATATGGTGAATAAGGGATTAATAGGTTCACCCTATTCCTTATCAAATCTTTCATTACCTTTCACAAGTTCATTAACAATAGTGGCAATTGAAATAGATATAGTAAAAGTCTGAACATGTAAGGGTATGGTCTCTAAACATGTTCCCTCTTTTAGTCGACTAACTGGTTTGTTAAGAGCAACAAGTTGTACCGCAGATGGTGTTGCTGGAATTCTGTTACTAGTTCCAATCTCCATAGATACAAAACTAGGGGGTTTCGTACTTGAAATCAAGGAAAGCAGTTCAATAGGTGTGCAACTCAAGTTGGTAACTCTGTTCATTAAAGTGGGCTAGTTCCAAATTGTCTTGAATCTACTCCCTTGTGAACTCCTAAACAATTTGTCCTTCCTTCCACTTGGGGTTTTAATTTCCCAAGGCTTGATTTTGCACTTTGAATAATGTTTTGTCTAGTAATAACTCCTCAAATTCCTTGACCTATTGTTCATCCTAACAAGCAAAATGGGGTTGGGTTTATTCAATTGCACCTTGGTTATCTCATACTAACCTTTCCAATCCTAGATTTGGGTAGTCAGATTTTGCTTTTCCCTTTCAAACTCTATGTGGGTAGCTACCTGTTGCTCTCTAAAATCTTGACACGTTTGCTCCAAATCGATTATGATACCTTGTTCCAAATTGGACTCCTCGATTTTGGTGTAGTCATGTGTCATTCACTCCAAATCAGCTTGGAGACGTTTCAAATCATTGTGAGTTTTCCAATTGAGCTAGTTAAACTCAACATACTCTTGTTGTAGGTTTTTAATTTTCATTACAACTTGTTATGCTTCATTCAACTTATTGGACAGGTTCTGGTTCTCATGCTGGACCCTATTCATTTGCCCCTTGATTATGATGAGTTCTTTGTCACAATTCTTTAAAGTCTTTTGCACTATTTTTAGCTCTAGGCTACATGTTTGCAATTGGTTTTTTGTAGAATGACCAGAAACTAAGACATGTTGGAATTTTAAAAATTGTGGGTTTTCCATTTACACAAGTTCAACTATAGGTTGAACAGGTTGGGATGATTCTATAGCTACAACTACAGGTTGTGTAGGTTTTGAATGGATACTATAGGTTTAGCAAACACAACAAGTTCAACTTGGATGTTATCAATTCCTGATCCAGATTGGGTTTAAGTTCTTCCTCAATGTTGCCTTGTGTAACTATTGCATAAAGCTCTTCTCCTCCTCCACCCCCAATTTCATCTGAACAGGTTCACTCCTCATCCTCTTTTGAATTAACAACTAGTGATATGAAAGTAGTCCTAACCTTCTTTCTTGGTAGTGTTTAGGATTGAACATGTTGTTTGGTGTAAGCAGTTCTATACACATCTTTAGTCAATGAAACTAGCATGTTGGTAAAGGCAATGCAGTGGTTGAACATGTTGGTCTTCTCTCTTTAAAAAATTGCTCCCTTGTAACAAGTTCAAGTGAAACCTATCATTGTTGCGCAACTTGTCACTCTTGGTTGGTTGGTGACACAAGTTCTTCTAGGGTTGTTGTTCTTGGTGAAGGCACTTCAAATAAAAGGAACCACTTCCTAAACATAATATCTAGGATAGGCCCTTATATGCCTTAGTTTTGTTATAAACTATGTTAGCTACTACCTTCATCTCACGTTTTGTCTAGCAAATCAATTCAACTAGTAATTGGGTCAACACTACAAAACACTAATTAATAGGTTACCCCCTATTGGCTAGGTAAAAAATAATAGCAATTTAGTTACTAAAATAAACTAGCCGCTCTCTTTGGTAAAGTATTTGCAAAATAGTTGCAAATCTTACATGAAATTCCTCCTTCATGTGTATTACACTCCATTGTTCATTTTCAATGCAGGCATGTGGACCTGTAATCTTCTTCAAGGAGGTTTTGGCCTCCTTGAAAGTTGCAAATTTGCAACATCTACTGTTCCTTCCTTGGAAATTCCAAGTTGTTCATGAATAAGTACCTAATTGATGAGAATTTCTTGACCACATACTTGCATTTGAATTCTTCCATCCTCTATTATTTCCCAAGTTCATAAAAAATCTCATAATAGGTCTTTTCTTGGTGTAATCCACTATAGGTTGAACAAGACCTCCAAATTGGCTTGTCTAGCCCATTTGAATTCATTAGAATCCATCTCCATCCACTACAACATTTTATGGCTCTCCTTGGCCTTAAAAACTATTTTTTTCTTAACAAGTTTTTCAACATGTTCTTCTACAAGCGCTTTGCCTTTTTGCTTCATCATGGTTTTGGTTCTTAATCTCAGGCACTAAAGAATAATACTACAAATAGGTTCTTCTTCAAAGGGTTCTTGGTAAAACTCTTCTCTAGTGTTCACAAATTGTTGCAACTTCATTTCTTCCATAACTCTTGGTGTAGAAACTTGTTTTGTTTGTTCTTCAATAATAGGTTGTTGCAACTCCTCTTCTTCCATAGGTCTTGATGCGAGAACTTGCTTTAGCTATTCCTCAACAACATGTTCCTTTGAATATGAAATAACAATAACTTGTGGTGTTGGTGTTGCTCTAGAAGTAGTGGTTATCTTAAGAAAGTTAAGGGTTGCTTTTAACTCCCTATTTCCTTGCACTTGCTCAAAAATTCTAATATCTTATGTGTTAGGTGCATGCAAAGCTAGTGGTTTTACATAGATTATTCCAATTAGTCTAACTTGTTCCACTCTCTCCTTCTCTATTTGTTATGTTCTAAAAGCTTCAGCTTTTTTCTCAAGTTCTCTTTCCCTTGCTTGTCGTCTTAATTTCTTTAAGGCGCTCTCACTCATGGCCTCTAAAGATATGAACAAGTAAACAAGATTAAAAAAATAGAATAAAGGTTGTGGCGGTTCTTTATATTGTTTCAACTAGTAAGGACCTTATGGTTGTGAATAGACACGACCTTTAGGGTTAAAGGTTTCTAGGATGTAGACGTCAATATGTGCCTCATTAAGTGCATCGTTTTGATCATGCTAACAATTACATTATCCTTAATAAACACATCATGGTAATAATGAATGAGCACATTTGTTCTTTTAATATTGCCATGTGTCAAATGATTATTAATCGGTTCAAATTCTACATGTTGAAGATCTTCAGGTTCAAGGAGTAGTGGTTCAAGTTTTTTGGTTTGAATAGGTTCATAAGTAATTAGGTCACTAAGTTTTGCTAATACAGGTTGTAAAGTTTTATCTTCAATGAACATGTATGGCTTTAATTTATTGATGTTGAGGAGCACTTGGGTAGCATCAAACTTATCAATAATGACAAGTAGAACATTATTATTAAGCAAACAATATTGGATCATATATGGTCCAAACCATTGTCTTTGAAATTTCAGAACATGTTTGGAAACAACTCCTAGAAACCATAACACATAGTTTTCAAGTTGAAACTTTGTTTCAATGTACTAGTTTTGTGACCATAGTGATTTGTTCCATTGGTTAGAAGCAACTAGATCTTGCGCAATCAACGTGTTTTCCTTTAGTTTTTTTAACTCAGACAATCAACTAGTTAGGACTTTGATAGGTTTTGGATTTCTATTTTCACTAGGTCTGGATGGTAACAAATATTATATAAGTAGTAAGGGATGTAATCCATACGTAAGCTAAAATGGGGTATGACCAATTTCAACTTTGTAGGCGATTTGATATGAAATAAGACTATGGATAGGTGTTCATCCTAATCATTTTTATTTTCATTAACTAGTTTGGTTAGTAAGGTTCCAAAAACCTTGTTCATAGATTCAGCCTATCCATTTCCTTGTGAATAAAAAACAATAGAACTAGTATGTATAAGGATAAAATGGTTAGTAAGGTATTTGATTGCATCATTGATTCATGATTACCCATTTTATCAATGATGTAATCAAATACCTTACTAAAGTTTGAAAGATGAATTTTAAAAATTCAAAAAGATGGTTCCAAAAGATCAAAAGTTTACAAGAAGTTCCAAAAAAATCTCTTTATTAGTCCTTCTACTTATACCAAACATAACATTGTTTAAAATTAAACAATCACTAACTAATAAAACTTGAATTTAAGTTGTAGCAACTACTGATCACGAGTTTAAACTAATTTGTTATTATCAACAACTGGTTATTGTATAGGGTAGTTACCAATTTACTTAACCCCTTGGTTACTTTAGCATCTATTACTGGTTATTTCAACAAACCGGTTCATCTAAGATCCTACTACCCAATAATAATTGTACTAAGTCTTAAAGTTACATTGTTTCACCAATTACCAATTGGTAATAACTGATTAGTATGTACACACTTGAAAAATTGGGATAATAACCACCTTGCTTGAAATAAAAATACAATGTTGATTGTTTGAAAGCTTGAACATAGTCATCCAATGTTGCAACATACAAGCAAGCTCCCCTTTCCCCGATTACTGAAGCCATACATTATGCACTATCTCTAAAAGGTTGCATGTTGACATGTCTACAAGTTCTTCCAAAATGAATTTTTGCAAGAAAAAAAAAAGTTTATTATGTTGATTTAAAATGAGTGGTACCTTAGATGTGAAATTATAAAAAGATGGGATGCGAAAAGAAATGTGTGAGAGGGTTGAAAATAATACACATATCATAAATCCTCCCCATTGTCTCACATGAAAATGCCAAAACTGAACTAATTGTCCAACTCTTGAATTCCAACTTCATTAGTTGCCCTAGAGGAATACCACCAACAACAAATAACTGCATACCAAACATTTGCCTCGTCCAAAAAAATGACTTTTTTGTATTCATAACATAATGTCCTATGTTTTTCTCACATCTCTAGCTTGATCTGTTGATTTGTATGTCTGTCCAAGGATCGATTCCAGTGGAAAAAACAAGTTTGTCCCCTATCAACCATCTTTTCACTTGGATCTCCACTACCATGACTATTCAAATTGCATTCCAATTGGCCTAAGCATTGTCAACCATGAATCCTTTAAAGTTTGTATTGGGAACACCATTCTTTGCCATCACCATGTTTAGCTTCCGCCACATTACACATTAAGCCTTCATGTCTTCAAATTACATATCACATATTGCAATCACCACCCTATAGTAGAAATAATCATACACATGGTAGGCAAATATCATCCAACCCTCAACACACTTAGATGATCAAACATGATCTAAATGGTTTGGAGGTTGCCACCAGGCTACATCTGCTTCATTAATTCACACCCACTACCATCTCCATGCACAAACATCTTGAATATAAACATTTTTTCTCTAATTTGTTGCCCTGGAAAATAAGTGTTTTGAATGTAATCATAACCATTGTTCACATTGAATGAGAAAATGCTAAAAATGTACCATATGTTCCTTGGTCGATGTTTAAAGGATGCAACAAAATTCTAAATGTTGGGCAAAAACAATGTTATGAACTTGTCAATCACTTGGCACAACTTGTTGCCTTTTAAAACTTCCATTCGTCCTTCTCCATCTTCATTTAACAAGTGCCCAGAAAAAAAAAAGTTTTACTTGCAGCCAACGCAATGGCCAACAAGGTAGCCCAAGGTGTGCAAGACACCTCCTCCTTGACTAGGGATTTAACTTGCTCGATAGCTTCTCTAGAGCAACCTTTTGCCACTGAGTGATGATACATATTTAAATGAATTGCTACTTGAGTCAAATTCTCCTACTTGTGCACGATGTAATATATGCAAGCTACACACACATTCACACAAAAGGGGGCGCTAATACAAATTTTGTAAAAAGGTGGACCAAAAGCAAAATGATGCCTTGTAAGGCCATGAACAACATCACCACTCCAAGCTATTTTGATTCTACATTTGTTATGAGAAAAAAAATCATAATTATCATTTCAGCATTACAAATGGCCCAAGCACATAGCTCTTTTAAAAGTAAGGCTAAAATCATTCTTGATGTTGTCATTTTAACCTTATACCATGTGTGGCCATCATGTTTCTTGTCCATTCCTTGCATTTGCCTAGAATGACCATCGGGACTATTGTAAAAGGAGTAGGCAAATTACATAGCTTTTGGGCTTACAAGGCATTATGGATAGGAATAGGCCATTAAACAAATGGGGGTTTGAATTTTGAATTCTTGTTGAATTTTGTTTCGTTATTCATGTTGATGGTGACTTGGGGACTACCCAAGAGTGGGAGTTTTGGGAAGTTGAGGACATTCATAGATACACACTTTTGGAGTAAGAACAGAGATGTAGGTATTTTGTAGGGAAACAACAAATTTTGGTGTTGAATACTATAGATTTGATTTGTTGTTTGATTACACTTCCGTAAAACATGGATTTTGTTGTAATTTTGTTGAAGTTTTTAGTAAATAAAGAAAGTACATACTTCTTCATTAATTTCCATATTCAATTTGATGTGTGAATCATCTATGGTCTTAAATATCACGAAATTGAGTTATAATTTTGTTTATAGTTTCTAACATTGTATTCTGGATTACATATTCTAGTTTTTAAAAATAATCATGAATTTGATGTATTGATGAATTGTAGATAGATGTGTGTTTAAAATCAATGCAAAGTTATGAGTGAGTGTATATTTGTAATGCAAATTTGTTGTTACAATAAGTGTGGAGTGGTTTCGAAGGAATTAAATCCACATCTACCATTTGGCGACCGTCTTTTGGGGAAACTTTTCTTTTCTTTGATAGGAACAAGAAGGTATTTTGCATTTTCCATTATTTATATTGTAGATGAAGGTGTTCAAAATAGTGGTTTAATTTTCAATTCAGATTTGGAAGGGGTATGTTAAAAAGCACCAAAGGTCTAAATGGTTGAAGTCATAAAAACTGTAGAACAATCTATAGAATCTGAAGAAAAAAGGATTATGAAATAAGCTGAATGAAATGGTAATTTGAAGTTTACAATAGGTATTGGATTTGGAGGCAAATTGTCAAGGTCCTAAAGGAGAAACAGAAAACACTCATGAAAATGGAAGGGAATATGCGAGAATTTCAAAAACCCCACATCGTAATTTGATGTTGGATAAACGAGTTTGGAGAATAGAAGAAAGACTTGCAAGACATAGGTCATTTCTATCACAAGAGGTGGTAAGGCATGAAGTGTTGACTAGTGGTCTTTAGAGATACAAATGATGATCTCCACGAAAAGAGATGTAATCAAATATTCACCCAAATAAATGGGCACAATATACTTTTCAACAATAATTTGTGGTTCAATTAAAGTTGTAGAAATCAAGACGGAGTAAGAACTTTTGTAGTACTGATCATTTGTAGGGAATTTCAAGTCCAAAATCAGTGATTAACCAGAAAAGGGATATTATAGGAGGTATACAATCCAGGTTTGTGTACTAATTTGCATTTCTAGATTATTATGAACCAATAGAAGATTGGGAGGTGGAATAAAACACCAATATCAATGTGCTTTAAGAGATTAAAAAAAACTACCTAAGACCATTTGAATATGCAGAGGCACATGTGAATGTGTTGGATGTAGTGCCACAATCATACTCACATAAAAGAAATCCAAAATTGAATCAAACAAGGTACACATCCAAAACTAAGGATCATGAATTTATGGATTTGGAGGTAGTTGGATTATTTTCAAGAATCTATGCATTCTATGAGGAAAAAGGACATGTAATCATGGATTATCCTTTAGTGCCTTTTTCACATCAGAACAAACATTGCTAGACATGTGGAATTACAAAATGTGGCAATAGGATTAATGGATTAATCAGAGGGGTTAGAACTAGGAATTCCTATAGTTTAGAACATATTGAAAGACATGGAATTGGGAGGTCAATTGGGAGCACATAGTTAACAAATTCATCCATCCATTTAGTTTAAGAGTAAAGTACTAGAGGTGTATTCACATCTTCCTTTTGCACCACATAGGATATCAATGGGTAACCATAAAATGAGGCATTGTTAAACTCGAGTCATCTTAGCTTCACCAAGAATGTCAAAAGTGGCAATTGTTGAAATGCATAAACAAACTGCTAGAATAGAGGTTATTCAACTGCTTAATGTTGTAATACTAACCATAAGAGTGGAAATTGTTATTTCGCCCACCACAAATTTTGTCAAAGGTGGAGTACTAATTGGATCTACAACGAACTTGGGTCTTGGGTCAAGAGGGGTCTTGGTGGGAAGGAATTTGAGTAGAAGTTCAAGAATACTAGTGGTGACTACTAGAGTTATTGGGACACCTATATGGTGTTTACTAATCCAATAATGACTATTCATGTAAATAAGACTACAAATCGACCACCAATGAGTTCAATAGTTGTTGGAGGGTACATAAATACATATGCTGGAAATCTAGGAGGAGGATATAAAAAACCATTTGTCATAACTACAAGAATTTCCGATGACAAAAATGGTCATTATGTGAGGCCAAACAGGGTAACTTTTAAGTACCCTGACTTTTAAAAAGGTGCTAACACACAGATGTTCACGTCAGAATGTTCAATTTTTCAATGAAATCAAATGCAAAAAACCTTTAAAGAGTATATCATCAATGCATTTAACTATACACTAGAAGATACAACTTTGGACTGGTGCCATAATTACATGTTAGAATTTCTTGACTGTACTTTTTCAAAGCTTACACCTACATTTTGCAAACATCATCAAAAGACTTAGAATGATGAGCAAATATACATGGAACTTAAGAATATGAAGCAAGAGGAGACTAAAAGGGTGGAGGTTTACTATGAGGGTAGAAGTTAATTCATGGTTTATAAGTACCAACCACAAATAATTTCTTGACTACTATGTTTAGGGCGGACTTATAATCATACCTCTGAATTATGACTATAGGGATGAAAAGGTCAACATTGGGTGAAAGCACACTAGGATGGACCAAGCATGGCAACTACAAAGTCCATTTTGGGAGATTTTTTAATGTATTTTTGAATGTAAAAAATTGGCCAAAATAAAAAAAACCTTGAAATGATATTAAAGTTGGCATATTTTTCCATGTCCAAGTTAATGATGCTTTAGTTTCAACCTTTTTGAACACCTCCATTTAGTTTTTTTCATGAAAGAAACTCTTTTGACTATGTGATGGACTTTGAAGAAAATTAAACTATTATTACACATAATAAACAATCATAAAGTCCATCATATACTTCAAGTTTTCCAAAAAAATTAATCTCAAATGTCATAACCCTTGAAAGTATAACATGTCCCACATTTGTGGGAAAAAATTTCAATTTTCTTATAAGCAATGTGTGCACAACACATTTTTTTTGGGAATGTGACCCAAGAATTACCTATATTACAAAATCCATCTTTCATTGAATATTAATGTTATTGGTGAATTATTTGAAACTTAGGAGGGGAAAAAAATTAGCTTCATTTATTTGAGTTCATTTTTGTTGGAATTCTCAACTTGCATATGGGTCTTATCAATTATGTGTATCTAACCTAGAAAATTCTACCTTTGTGACATCTAAATAAATCCATCGTAGTGTGCTTTTACCCCACTACAACAACATAAGGAGGCGACGATGTTGTGTGAAGAAGAATGACTGGGACTTCAATTTGGGAATCCTAGGACAAAATGCCATTTGGGTTCTGGTCCTATGGCCAGGCACAAAGTATAATATAAGGGGGAAGGTGGTGACTTCCCCCAAGTCTGGGGCGTGGTGAGTCTTGTGAGTCTATGTTTGCCCGTGGTTTGTCCATGCACCAAAAGTGCTCCAGCTATGCACTAACTCACTTATTGTTTGATTTGTGTAGGTCTATGTGAGTAATTGAGTTGCTTGTCAATCTTCCTAGTCCCCATTTCGAAGTTCCAACATGGCCCTCTACCCTTGAAGTGCTGCGAGCCACGGAGGGTGCCCCGATTCCTTATTCTTCCGCTGTTTTCACCTTAGATTTACATTTGAGTCTATCAAGGAGCTTGGGAGCACGTCAAATACAAGTTGCAAAGTTCTATCTTCAATAAATCTATATGGCTTCAACTTGTTGATGTTGACAAGCACTGGGTTAAAATCAAACTTATTAATGGTGAAAAGTAAAACCATATTATTAAACAAATAATATTCTATCATATAGGGTCCAAACCATCATCTTTGAAATTTCAAAGCATGTTTGGAAACAACCCCCAGAAACCATAATACATAATTTCCAAATTGAAACTTGGTTTCAATGAACCGGTCTATGACCATAATGATTTGTTCCATTGGCTAGAAACAACTAGATCGTGTGTAATCAACCTATTGTCCTATAATTTTTCTAACTCAAATAGTCAACTAATTAGGACTTTAACATGTTGTGGATCTTTGTTTTCACCAAGCTTAGATGGTAATAAGTATTTTATAGGTAGTAATGGATGTAATCCATACACCAGCTGAAATGGGGTTTGACCAGTTCCAATTTCGTAAGCAATTCAATATGAAAATAAGACTATGGACATGTGCTCATCCCCAATCATTTCTATTCTCATTAACCACTTTGGTTAATAAGGTTCCAAAAACCTTATTTGTAGATTCAGCCTGTCCATTTCCTGGTGGATAATAAATAATAGAACTTGTATGTCTCATAATAAAATGGTTAGTGAGATACATGGTTGGATCACTAATAAAATGGGTACCTTGATTGGTCACAATGGTTAATGGACATCCAAATCTTGTAAAAATGTGTTCATATAAAAACTTGACGGTCATTGTAACAGTGTTGGTGCAGAATGCTTGAACTTCCACCCACTTTGTTGTGTAATCAGTGGCTACCAAAATGTACCATTTGCTTGACATTCTACTTGTAGGTTTAACATATTTAATAAAATCCAATCCCCATTTTTGAAATGGTTTTTCAAGTAATAACTAGTTTGGCCAAATTTTGGGTCAACATGTTACCTTTTCTTTGACATTGGTCACAGGTTCAATAATATTCATGAACATTTCGATTCATCATCAGCCACCAATAACCAGCATCCAGGATCTTCCGCACAATGATATCAGAAGAGAAATGCCTTCTTGTAATGCCTCCATGTAATTCTTGCAGAACTATGGACATTTGTTCTGGTTACAGAACTTGATGAAACATGTTATCTTGTCCAAATATGTACATTACTCCCTTTTGAAGCACAAATGGTTTAGCTCTTTGGGTTAAATATTGTCTTTGGGATGTTGTGAATTTTTATGGCATCACTCCTTCTAATAAGTACTCATTCGCACTTTGTAACCACTCAGGTTGTAGGGTAAACATGTGAGCATCATAAGTTTGATCAAGTACTCCAATAAGTTCAATTTGATTGGGTAATCTACTCAATGCATTTGCCATTAGATGGGATCCACCAAGTTTATAAATAATTTTGAAATCATACTCCAGAAATAATAAGAGCCATCTAGTTAACCTGCCAGAAATTTGTGGTTTATTGACCAAATACACTAAAGCCATATGGTCCACATAGAAAGTAGACTTGTTGCCTAACAAGTAATGCCTAAATTTTTGTAAGGCATAAACCATAACTAAAGCCTTTATTTTTGTAGTAATATAATTTATTTCAGTAGAATTAAACAATCTTGATGAATACATAACAAGTTGATTTATTTTATTTGTTGGGTTTTAGGCCAATATTGCCCCTACTACTAGCTAAGATTCATAAGTGTGAACATGAAATTCTAGTTCCCAGTTAGGACTGATAAGTATATATAGGAGCTTGAATGTATCGGTTTTTGATATCCTCCCAAGTGATTTGACATTCAATAGTCCATTCGAACACTTTAGCTTTTCTAAGTAACTTAATGATTGGTGCCATAATAGAGGCAAAATTTCTAATGAAGCATATGTAAAATCAAGCCATTCCATTGAAGACTTGAATCTCCTGGGGTGTTTTAGGCACTGGCATTTTGATTCAAGCCTTTATTTTATGAGGATTACATGTCTTCTTCTCTTTGGAAACTATGAATCCTAAAATAGTTCCAGAACATACCATAAATGCACATTTATCTGGATTCAAACTAATGCCATACTCTCTGCATTTTTAATTTTCTATGTTTTTCTATGTTTTTCTAAATGAGTGGATAGGTCATTACAAACAATAAAATCATCTAAAAAGATCTTCATGAACACATCAATGTATTCATGAAAAGTTTTGGTGATTGCCCTTTGATAAGTATGTGGTCCTTTTTTGACCCTAAAGGCATTACAACCCATACAAAAGCCCCCCAATCAGTAACAAAGGTGGTTTTGTACTAGTTTTCTAGTGTTATGGAAATATGATGGTATCTAGAAAAACCATCTAAAAATGTATAAACTTCATGTCTAATTATAGTGTCAATAACCTCATCAGTAAAAGGTAACAGGTATGGGTCCTTTTTGGTAGCTGCATTAAGCTTTTTGAAGTCCACACAATTTTTTAGTTTCCCATTTTTCTTAAACACTACAACTATAGGTGATGGTCATGTAGCCTCTTCAATAGGTTGAATAATACATGCAGCAAACAATTTGTCACTATCTTGTTTGATAATGGCTGCATAGTTAAGATCAACCAGTACCTTGTTTAATGAGTAAGTGGTATCGATGTGTCCAACTCAATCCAATGTTGAGTAACATAAGGTGGTATCCCCTTCGAATATTTGTAAGTCCAGGCAAAGATGTCCTTGAACTCCTTTAGCAATTCAATCAATTGATAATTGATAATAAGTTCCAAATCCACATTGACTTTAACCTATTGCACATTTGCTTTAAAGCCCAAATTAATATTGGTCAATTGTTCTTCTTTAGTGACAATCCATCCCGCAATGCAAAGGTTTTGAACTCTGATTTGAGCATGCATCTCGTCAATCTCCATTTCTCTTACTTCAGGTTGGAAAGATGTGTTTAGTAAATGTTTACACATTTGCTTTAAAGCCCAAATTAATATTGGTCAATTGTTCTTCTTTAGTGACAATCCATCCCACAATGCAAAGGTTTTGAACTCTGATTTGAGCATGCATTTCGTCAATCTCCATTTCTCTTACTTCAAGTTGGAAAGATGTGTCTAGTAAATGTTGTTGGAAAAAATATCAAGGGGTATTTAACAAGTCATATAGGTACCAATTTGATAGGTATATTAAACAAAACACATGGCTCAGACATAGGTTCAACAAGTTTAATAACTTGTCAACTAAATTCAAACCTATTGATGTAATCAACTTAACAAGTTGATTTCATCAAATTAATGTAGGAACAACTATGGTTCCTATTGAAAATAGTTTTGGTTTTGTGGCAAACATCAAATCCTCTTCTTTATTAGATATTCCACAATGGAAATCATAACAAACTAATACTTTTGGATGCTTGGTTGGTGTTCCAAGTTTCTTAGTAACATGTATGGTTCTAACTATACTAGTTCCTTGTATAATGATAGTGTTGTTGCCTTAATTGTGAGACACTTTAGCATCCTTTAGCCAGGACAACCTAACATCATGGAGCACCTGCAGTCTAACACACTACTATGGATTACAATAAAGGTCATTGCATAGGGAATTCCATGAACAAGAATTTTAAGATCCTTAATCGAACCTAAGGGTTTTGTAATGGTTTGATCAACCATACATAGGTTATAAGGTGCATGTTTTGATTTTGACAGACCTAACTATACTCTTAGTTTTTTCATAATAATATTAACTCTAGAACCACCATCTAGAAGCACATCTTCAATGAAGTTTTTCCCTACTTGAACTTGAATTACTGCCATTTGATGATCAATGGCAACTAATGTAACTATTGGTTTTGGTAAAGTAGCACTAGTAGAAATCAGCCAAAATGTAACCAGTCAATTTATGACTACATGCGACTTATAGTCGTTTGCGACTAGATTTGAGAATATTTGCAACTACAAGACCAACTTTCAACTATTTTGGTCATTTTCACAACTATGATGCAACTATTAAAAA
>Ga0116231_10010608_pt1 | contig 14707 bp, 10 predicted proteins | sample S1TSphgellanicum_2_FD_89695 | JGI IMG/M metagenome (GOLD analysis project Ga0116231, IMG submission 89695) | Host-associated microbial communities from peat moss isolated from Minnesota, USA - S1T2_Fd - Sphagnum magellanicum MG | ecosystem: Host-associated > Plants > Peat moss > Unclassified...
AAGGAGGGGGGGGGGGTGGGGAGTGCCGCAAATATACTTTAACATCAAATCACATGAAATTTAAAAATGAAATTACTTTGGAATTTGACTTCTTTGGGTTTTGACCTACCATATCCATGAATAATGCATTGTTTCTAATTTTACAATGTTCTTAATCGATAAATCTAGCGTAGTTATAATTTACAATACCTTCATTTTAAAACAATGCCCAATTTTTGGTTTCCCTTTCATCACATATGTAAAAAAATGTTCAATTTATAAGTTATAAGGTCTTCATTCCATGCTTGTAATCCAACAAGAAAGCCTAATTTTTGGACTTGTGCCATCACAAAAACAAAACCCATACAATATAATAATATATAAGGTGTATTTTTTGTTGGCCTTCATCCCAAAGAATGCCCGATTTGGGAACTTGCACCATCACAACACCAATAATTTAATTTGTGGGGTACATTTTGTTGACCTTTACCCCTAAAGAATGTTTGATTTCTAGACTTGTGCCATTGCACAACCAAAAACCATGCTATTTTAATGTGTGAGGTGCATTTTTTTGGCATTCACCCCAACAATGTTTGTTTTCTTGAACTTGCACCATCATAACACCAAAAGCCATGCAATATTATAATTTCGAAGTTGCAAGTTTTTGGCCTTCACCCCAACAAAAATGCCTTTTTTGGAACCTGCATTGTCACAAGACCAAAAACCATACAATATTATACTTTCTAAATTGTGTTCTTTTGGCCTTCACCCAAAATAATGTTCAATTTCTATACTTGCATTGTTAGAAGTCCAAAAACCATGTTATATTATGATTTTTGGGTTTCATATTGCATATAGCCTTCACCCCCCACTTTTAGAATTGCACCATCACAAGACCAAAAACCATGCAACAATATTAGTTGCAAGGTGCATTATTTTGGCCTTCACCTCATAAGAATGCCCAATTTTTGCACTTGCAATTTCATTCCTATTTCTTGCATTCCCTTGCTTGATGGGGAAAATGCAACAATAAGAAGTGTCTAACTTGATCAAACACATCAATAATACGCACTTGAACTATACACATGTTTTTGCATTTCTTAAGGCATTGGATGACATGGAAATCATCATGATAATACTTCACTGCACCATAATGATTTGGTATCCAATTATTTATTGTAGGTAGCATCTATCATTATGTATATGTTCAATTAAAACAAATTTGATCACAAAACTATGTTCAAGGCTCATGCCTAAAGGTCCATGCACAAGGTTCATGTAATTGTCATTGTGGTATTCTGTAGATGCAAAAGCTTTGCCACATTGTGATTATTTATTACATATATTGCTTCTTCCTTATGCAAAAGCTTAAGATTAACACATTAATTGTTTGCCAATGTTGTTTATCACATGCAACACTAAGAGCTTAACCATACATTATCCAATTGCACTGTTGATGTTTAGCATAATGACTGCCTATCATTATGTAGAAGCTCAATCATTGAAACCACTCGCATGCCCTTTATAGTAATCATCCTTGAATTTAATAAATGTGATGCATTGTGAACTAATTAGAAGGGCTTGTGAAGGCTACCCTCCTACTTAAAGATGAATGGATGTTTGTTCTAATAGTATGGAAACCTTGTTATAACTTAAGGCAACTAATGGATGAACTCATCTATCAACAAATTACAATGCATCACATGGCAAAATATGTAATATAAATGTTTATAGCTTTTCCATTTTCCATTCTTCCCTAGTTGTGCTCCTACATTCATCTAGGAAGTTTAAAGAAATACATCCTAGGAAATTTCCAATTGTGATGACCATATATTCATTTGGGTTTCCAAGAACTATTGTCTCCAAAAACAAATTCATTCCATACACTAGTGGTGGAATGGTATTGATGGTAATTTCACAAAAGAATTCATGCAAATTGTAATTGACCTTTTGTTGTTGTGGTCTATTTTTGGTTGGAATCAATGAACATCCATGTCATATTGCTTGGTGGGGTGGACATTGACATTTGGAAGGGGCCCAAGGCAAATTGCAAGACCTATTTCAAATCTTCCAAAAAGTCGCACATGGCATAAAGGTCATTTTTTTCTCAATGAAAACCTTGCATCCTCAAGGCAATGCACCTCTTATCGGGTTATGTTTGTTCCCTTGAAAATAAACCATATTAAAGGAATAAGCAATTTGTCCAAAACATTAGTATGAGAAATTATGTCCACAAAAACCTCATTACCTTATAATTAGAGCTTTGAAACAACTAATTTGCAACTACATTGCAACTATCCATGGAAATATGAGGAATTAAAAATAAAATATCACATTAAAAATTCATGAAGTTTTATTGTAGTTTCATATTAGTCCCAAGATGGACCCCTATATAAATGAATGTACACATTATATTTACAGTTTTGGTCAACCATGTTTGATTTTTTTAACAAGGTACATCATAATTACATATGATAATTACAATACAATTGGAATAAATGAAACATTCATTAGCAACTTTTTTGCAACTACTAACTACAATAATAATTATTTTTATTAGTTTAGCCTAGTCTAATTTAAGTTATGTTTAAATTTATAAAACTTGTTTTGATCAAATCAAGTTGACAAAGGTTTTCCATTACATTGTTGTTTTTTATTTTATTTGAGAAGTCATAATAGAGTTAAAATTGTATTTGTTTGTTTGTTTGTTGTTACAATGCACTTTTAACATTGTCGACAAGTTAATTTTTTTATAACATGTCTGTGTATTTAATTGTTGCATGTAGTTCACTTACTTTGTGTGTTTTCCACTATTTTTGAATGTTAAAAAATATTAGTTTTGTTCAACCTTGTTTAGATTTGTGGAACTTGTTTTGAGAAGTCGATGGAAGTTTCTCATTGCATTGTTGCTTGCCTACTTTGTTTGAGAAATTATAGTCTAGTTAAAATTGTGTTTGCTTGCCGTTTTTTCTTATGTGGGAACACACTAAAGATAAGGCACATACAATGTTAGGAATGACATTTACATGCATGTCTAATGGTTCGAACATCTATATCAATTTGTTCTTATGTAGTTATATTTGTTTCCATATGAATATACGAGATGTTCCTATGGGTGAACAAGACGTTCCCAAATGTGGGAACATGATAAGATGATTCTCAACAATCATAATTATGTCGGGAGAAGACATTCCAAAACATGAAAGGACAACAAGATGATCGATGTTCACATTCATGCAAACATCATGTGTGTGCCATAGGAAAATGTGATGATCCCGTCTTGGAACACGATGCTCTTAACATGGGAACAAGTGTTATAATGTGGGAAAGTTATTCCCAAAATTTTCAAGGTGCCATGTAGGTGCCACATCAGATGCCACATGTCATGTTGTAGCCATGCCAATGCCATGTAAATGTCATGTCAACATGTCATTCATAAATGTAATACCAAGCATTAAATGTGAGAAAATTACTACACTCCAATCTCAAGTTTGCACCTCAAATTTATTAAACACTGGATAGACACTCCACAAAAATAAATAAATAAATAATAATGATAAATCTCAAATAATTATGTCCCAATTGTTATGTATTTGGATAAAATGTTTTGCAAACACATCCCAATCTATTTTCACACTTCCCAAGACCAAAAAATTCCAAACATGCACATTCCTTGAACTAGGATTTTTTGGGGGGGGGCACAAGTCCCAAAACCAAAGTACTTCTCAACCTAAACTAACAGTGTTGATTTTAACCAAACATGGATGAAAAAAGTGGAGAAAGAGTCAAGAAAATGGATGAAAAAGATGGGGAAAGAGTCAAGAAAATGGATGAAAATGGTGCCCCCACCCTTCCCTTCTCATTAGGGTTTCCGTTTCCTTGCAGTCTGCAGGCCACACTACTTACGACGTTCAACTCTCTCTCTCTTCTACTTGTCCCCCGTTTGTCTGCCCGCCGCTCTGCTACCTCCATTGCCATCGTTGATTCCTCGATTGTCGCTGTTTTTGTCGTCGTCGTCGTCGTCGTTGATGATTTTTTGTTGTTGGGTGCTGTTGTTGTTGTTGCTGTTTCAATGTACAGCTGAAATGCTAATGTCACAGCACTCTTGCTTCCAAGCCATTTTCTGTTTGCAGTAGTAGCCTGTGGCGTTGTTGGTGTGTTTGCGTGGTGCGTTCAGATTTCTCAAATTTTCCTTTGTTTGATTGTGTTGTGGAGTAGTAAGGTACGAGGTTGTGGCAGTGCGTATCTTCGACGTTGTGCGTGTGCGTGGAAATTTACCGTTTCTCTGTAGGAGAGACCGGCAACAAGCTCTCTTTTTCAAAACACTAAGCCACATCGATCGCTTGCGAATTTCTTTTTAAAAATATTTCTTCCCATTTTTTACAAGTGTTTGTGTGTGTTTGAGGGGGCGGATTTGGTGGAGTTTAGCATCTGTCAAAGTTTGCGTGGATCTTGCATTCTTTTCCTCAAGAAGCTGCAGACTGTAGTTATCAGCATTTGTGAAATTGTATGGCAAGATTTGGTTTTCTGTGTCCTTTGATTTCCGATGCATGACAATTCTATTTTTAGGGCGACATTGCGTGACAAGTCTGTCCATCTTTCCCTTCGTTCGTGCCTCCTTTGACGCTTGTGTTTTTAGCGCAAACTCCAGTTCGTGTTCCGTTGGACTGGGAAAGATTGATTTTCTCTTCTTTCTCTCTCTTTCTTCGAGCTCCCGATCAGAGGAGCATTGCGTCGTCCCTGACGGCATTCTTTTGTCTCTTGCCTCTATCCATCCGCTTTGTCACCGAGTTTTCTCTTTGGGATTGGAGGTTCGAGGAGGCTGACGTCCTGATCAGGTGACCTTCTGTTCTCGGCTTCTAGGTCTTCCTGCTTTTGTAGTAGTACTCTCTCAGCGAACTGCAGGGCAAATTGAAGGGTTAATTGAAGAGCGTATTTACAGAAGGTGCAGGTCTTTAGGGTTGTTCGGATGTGAGTGAGAGTAAGTGCCTTTGTTTGAGTTTTGTGATGCTCTTGCTAGCAACAATATGCCTCCTAGGAATCCTGAAGTGAGATTGATACGTAGTGCATGTGTGTGCAATGGCATAGATATATGGGCTAGCCATTGAATTGATGCTCTTACATGGGACGAGACAGCGACTTCGGGCTTCCCCCCTCAAAGCGGTTGAAGCTGAGTAAACCTTGTCCCACAGACTTGTTGTTGGAGGGGTTTCCTGCAGCAGCAGCAATTGATGCAGGCTCTGGTGCCCCAATGGCCAGAGATTTGCCTGCCCATGAAGTTGAAATGCTGGGCTCTCGAGGTCAAATCCGAAAGGTTGAATTTGTCAGAATCATCACTCAGGCACTCTTCTCACTGGGCTATCAGCAAGCGGGTGTAGTTCTTGAGCAGGAATCTGGGATTGTGTTGCAGTCACCAGTTGTCACTGAGTTTCGACAGAATATTCTGGCAGGGCAGTGGGACAAAAGTTTAGCTGCACTTTACAGGATCGGTCCAGTTGATGAGGAGACCTTCAAGTCTGTGTCATTTCTCATATTGCAGCAAAAGTTTCTGGAGTTTCTGGATTTCGGTGAAACAGCTGCTGCCTTAAAAACACTCCGCACTGAAATATCGACATTAGGCATCAATACACAAAGAGTTCACCAATTGGCAAGCTTCATTATGTGCCCATCTCGGGATGTCCTGGTAGAGAAAGCTGACTGGAGGGGGGCAGGGGAGGATTCTCGGATTCATTTGCTTGAAGAGTTGCAGCAATTGCTTCCCCCTTCAATCATGGTTCCAGAGAAGCGACTGGAGCATCTTGTGGAACAGGCACTGGATTTGCAGCGAGATGCCTGTGTATTCCACAACTCACTGGATAATGCTCTGTCGCTTTATACTGACCATCGATGTACTCGTGATCAGCTTCCTTCTAAGACTACACAGGTAGACAATCCAGTCCGTTATTGCTGTTCATTTACATAGGAGTTTGAAAGCTTGCTGGCTTCCCAATATGTGTGATAGTTGGGGTTATAAATTCTGTCTTCCTGCTGATCATGAGCATGAAAGGAGCTTGTAATCTCTATTTCTGTCTCTGTCTCTCATTTCTGTGGGTGGTTGTGGGGCTTTGCAGCCACAAGGCTATCAAATTGAACTTTGATGGCATCTCTCTCATCTGCCCTATTTCTATTTCTCTCTATTTGTCTTTCATATCTCGTGGTGCTATCTTAACCTTTTCTCTTTTCATGTGGTGAAAATTTGTTTCTATAGTGAAATCCTGTCTGTGTTGCCTGAACTGTTCATAACGAGGAGACCGTCTATGTGAAAGGGGAAGGGGAGGTCCTACCTGTGTTGCCTGGACTGTGCATAATGAGGAAACCCACTCTGTGAAAGGGGAAGGGAAGTTCCTGTCTGTGTTGCCTGAATGGTGCATAATGATGAGACCCACTATGTGAAAGGGGGAGGGGAGGTCCTGTCTGTGTTGCTTGAACTGTGCATAATGAGGAGACCCACTATGTGAAAAGGGGAGGGGAGGTTTGAGGTTTGTGCACATTGTATAAAGCACGGTTTTGTTATGCTATTTTGCAGTAATAGTGATCCAAATCCCCATCTCTCAGAGTGATACATAGGGGATTAGTCCTGCTCTTATTGCTTGAAATTTAGTGATGGCTGTGTCTCATGAGATATAGGTGTGCACTTGATACACGGAATGTAATTTTTGACTACAGAGATTTATGGTGTTCTCCTCCTTGTTTACAGATAACTGGCTGGCAGACTTTGACATTATGTGTATTGCAGTGGAACGATGTTTGGGGTTTGCAATACGTTTAGTACTGACTGTATTGCTGGGTATTCTGGCAAAGAGTGTAGATAGTGAGAGATAAGGGTCAAGAAATTTATGATAGGCTTGTCAATATGGGCCCCCTCTTGTTACTGGTAGCTGTCGGAGGAGCCCTTAATTACTCATGTGTTTTCAGTGGTTTAGGTTTATGCCATGAGACATGAATCACCATAGGATGCCTTTGTATGAGATTGGTGTTGAAATTCTTGAGTAGTTGGGACATAAGTTCTGCCTGCCAAAGGATGTAGATGCTCTGATTGAAAACAGAAAAAGTTGAGAATAAACTCTTTACATAACATCTTTGTGGTCATAGGGGTTCTGTTCAACGGTAGTTAAAGACTTCTTCACAGTGACTCCTTCAGCTGCTAAACTTAGGTGTAGAATACTTCGTAGGGAGCAATGTGCTTGAAGCACTCTGCTGATGCAAGTTTAAGCCCAATGCTGTTCTCTGTGGACTTTTCAGTGAAGATCAAGGGCTGGGGAACACGCTGGGGGGCAAATTGCCAGATGCCAAGGAAGTCTATCTTCGTCATCCTCAGCATAGGGTACCTCAGAGTAGGTAACTGGATAGTATAGCACAGCATGTTCAGGGTAAGAGCCAGCTTCACCCCCTCAATGCCTATGTGTATCTGTGATAACAAATGTCAAGATGGCAAAGGCCCAGCTTTATGAATTGATTGTACATAAGGACTATAATGAGAAGATTCAGCTAAAATGGGTTGCTTGCAAGGCTCTCTGTTACATTTTTTGTATATTCAGACATAAGTACCAAGAACATTCTCCATTGTATCAAGGGGGCCACCAAGCCCCATGTTGTACATGTAAGTCTGCTCACTCTAGAGTTTGGGGTATTTCATGATTGATTGGAGGCTTAATGTATCCTTTGGGGGTTTCGCCTTATCACACCACTGGGATTTTATGGCTTCTGGCAGTGTATAAGTGAAAGTGAGTAGGCACTATCTCAACATATGCTGAGACCATAATGGGTCACAGTATAGTTGGCCATTATGCTGGGTTTTGGTCCTGTAAGTCACAAGTGAGTAGATCAGCTGAGGTGTGTGATGTGATGAAAGCCTAGAAGTTGTGGCCAAAGGTTTTTTGCAAAGTCTTGTGGACAAAACCACATGAATTGCACGGATGAGGTTGATGACATCATATTTTTCAGTCTATGAGAGTGTGGGTTGGGATGATGATTTGGCAATTTCTCACAATTATGAATAATGGTGTGATTTTAAGGTTCTACTGTGACTTGTTCATGTTTTTCTTTCTTGCTTTTTCTGGGTATGGTTTTTTATGGGCCAGCAATCAACAATATGACGATTTTCCTGTCTTCAGCCCAAGGTGGGAAACACAGAATCATTAAATTGGCAATCCATAATGCAATAATCTACAAGATAATGGTATCTTTGACATGTGCTCACCCCCCTTCCTAAAGTGTCGACATGCATGTATTTTTACATGGTTCACAGATGATAGAAAAGTCTACGGTCCTTATGTGTGAACAGGTAGGTGCAATTTCACCATACCTTCTGTTCTTGAGCAGTAAAGCAATGTTTGATGAGGCTTGTGGTCTTGAATTGGCTGTTGGATAAGAGCACATTTAAGGCCCAGCATTGCTGGATTTGTGGGGCCTTTGGGTGGATGGTTGTGCAGGTGCTGGAAGCACATGAAGATGAAGTGTGGTTTTTGCAGTTTTCACATGATGGTCACCATCTGGCCTCTACATCTAAAGACTGTACAGCCATCATCTGGGAGGTGAGTTGACTTTGTATGACCTCCTTTGATGTTCTGGTTGTACTTATGTGCTAACACAGTACGGATTGTGATGTTTAAAGTCAAGTGTTCAGTACCTGCATGGCTCGCCTTCACAAAATAACTCCATGAACTTAGTTAAATTTGACCTATGTGCACTCATTTCATTGATGACATCAGGCCTCTGTAAGGTTGCCTTCAGATTCCAGCTTATCTTTAGAAACCATGAAGCCTGTCAGAAATTAATCTCTCCAGTTACCTTGTCTGGAGTGTGCATGGGCACGAGGTCCTCTTCTCTCTCCTAGGGATTCAGTTTGGTGAAAGGTGGGTCACACTGTCAAAGGGGAGGCCGCACACTATCATCAACTTAGGCTGTCCAAGTACTTGTGGCAGGAGGCTGGGCTACTGCTATGCTGCTTACAAGGAACCCACATTACTAGTTGCAAGCCACCAGATCCCATCTTATGATGAGTTGCAATGCAGGTGGTCAATGATGAGTCAGTCATCTTGAGGCATACTTTGACCGGGCACCAAAAGCCAGTATCTTTTGTTTCTTGGAGCCCTGACAGCACCATGCTTCTCACATCTGGAAATGAGGAAGTTGTTAAGCTTTGGGACATCTGCACAGGCACATGCAAGCACACCTATGATAAGCCTAGCAGCTGCTTCACTTCCTGTGCATGGTTTCCGGATGGCCACCGTTTTGTTTTGGGTGGACGGGATAAGCGTATATACATGTGGGATCTTGAGGTATGAGCCTTGCTTCCCAGGATCAGTAGCCCACAGCAAGTTGGGCAGCCCTTTTGTCTGAACATTGGATCCTAGCCGTCCCACTGCTTCCTGCTCGCCACGACCATTATTTAGCTTTCATGGTGATGTGCACAAGGCATGGTTGGAGATAATTTAAGTGCATCTGAATTTTAGCGTTTCCTGTTCAATGTGTCATCCATCATGTCTCATGGATGCTTTCCTTTCTCATTTTCCAATGGTTTCCAGGGCCGGGAGTTACAGTCATGGAAGGCTGCCTGCATGCCTGGTATCCACGATTTGGCTGTGACTGTGAATGGGAGCCACATGGTATGCCTTTGGAGTTTGCAATTGACAAGGTTGTGCTATCTGGGCTTTGTATTCATGATATAGGCAGATATTGTACCTCTTTCCTGTTCAATGCCCTCTGGCAGAAGTCCCATGCTGACTCTGGATAAAACAAATTGTAATCTGGTTGTAGAGTTCAGTATTGTGCAAAACTGTTGTGTAAGGATCTGAACACAACATCCAATTTCCTTTCTGGTCTGGTGAACCTTTGTTGCCTGGGGTAACTCACTGTGCAGGTAAGCACCGGTGCACAGAAGGAGATCCGAATATATAATTTGGAGGAAAAATCAGAGTATGTGATAGAGGAAGAGAAGCCCATTACATCACTTTCAGTGAGTGAGGATGGGAAATATTTGCTGGTTAATCTGGTAAATGAAGAAATTCATTTGTGGGACATTGCTGCCAAATTGAAATCACCATTGAAGTACAGAGGCCATCGGCAAAGGCGATATGTGATTCGATCCTGCTTTGGAGGATATGATCAGGCATTTGTTGCTAGTGGCAGTGAAGATTCTCAGGTATCTCCGCCCTAATTCAGATTACTTCTTTGAATCATCCGCAGTTACAGCTGTGTGTGTTGAAGACAGTCCATGCTTGTTGGAAATCCACCGAGTAGTTTGCAGCTCTGCGATGCAGGTTGTGCTGCAGTTAATCAGTTCTGCTTACACCTTCTGAATGGATTGTGGGTGCAGATTTACATCTGGAACAGGCGAAGTGGTGACCTGCTGGAGGTGTTGCCAGGCCATTCAGGCACAGTGAATAGTGTAAGTTGGAACCCAATGAATCCCCACATGTTTGCTTCTGCAAGCGATGACCACACTATTCGGATTTGGGGGTTGAATAGGATGCAACAGAGAAGCTCTAGGACTGCACACTTGTCCTTCACTGCCATTGACCACCTTGCTAATGAGCAGCCACATGACATTTTGGAAAATCTAAGACCTCTCCAACCAGAGATGGTTTAGTACAAAGGTTTAGCATTTTATCTGTTGACCGAGCAATCAGTTTGGTCTGTTCTTTCTCAGTTGATCTCTCACCAATTCTTTTCATTTGTCGATGGCATAGCAAGGTTTTCCTTGAGATCTCTCTCTCATTGAAGGATAGTTTTATGCCCATAGATAGGAGAGGTGGTCAAAAAAGACCAGAGAAGGCTTCAGTCAATATCTTCTTTGTAAGAGAGAAAGTCAGCGATAAAGGAATCACTGGATCAGCAATACATTGGGTATTAGGTACATCAGGTATCATCAAACTCAACTGCAAATCATGGAGCACACCTTTGCCAAAATTTTGTATGCCAGCCAATTTGTTTGCCAAACTCTGCTGTCTAAATGCTTTGGAGGTCTAAATGAGCATTGGTGATAGAGTAGGCTTTGGCAATTGTAAAGTGTGCTTTAAAGGATATGGACTACATGTTTGCTTGAACAGGTGCAAGCTAAAATAAATGGAACCTTATTCTTCAAAAGCTGGTTGCAGCTTGAATTAGGATACTACTGATTTTTATTATAGGGTATAACTCTTGACTGCTAGTTGACATAATGATGGAGTCTTCCTCTTGCCTCTGGAAATGTCATGCAAACTCAGAATGCAGATTTGTTTAGTCGTTTGCCAAATGTTGAGCAGATTATTATAACTTTATCTGCACCCACTGTATTTTGGGAGATGACGGTGTTGATGGGGAGCAATGGCAGCTGGTTGCAGTCACTCAGGTTCTGCAAGTTGGGCAGATTATTTCAGCCTTACACATACCCACAGTTTGGGAGATGATGAAGTGAATGGGGAGCAATGGCAGCTGGTCACAGTCATTCGTGTACAAGTTCAGAATGAAGGTGCAGGTCTGATACTCTCAAGGTTATGATTGCACTCCTTGTTTTGTTTGTCTTGGTTTGGTTAGACCTAACAACAGTCAGGTCCAAAATATTTTGTGAAGTTTACAAAATTAATGTTCATAACTCTGGTTCTGACATCCTATCTTGGTCACCTGGCTGAGTCCTAGCGTCCTTGTGAGGGAGACTAATAGATCCATGAGCTTCCTCTAGCAAACTGTATGTATTGTGGGGTGCAGACAACCTGTGGGTTTTTGGCACAGCAATTCAAAACCACAGTTTCCAACAGCTCACTGCCCTTGAAAGGCACTGCACGTGCAGATCCAACCTTTTGTCCATGTTCACAGAGGAGCAAAGGTTTTTGGAGCGTTTCACGTTCAATGAGGAGCAGATGGGCTTTTGAGTTTTTCCATCTTCACACCAGGATGAGGTCCAGGGGTCAGATTCCCATGCACAGCTGAGCCCCATCTATCACTCCCATATAACTCCACTAATTTTTTGATCTGGCTGCAGGTACTGGTGCAAACCAATGAATCATAGTATGGCCACAACAGAATGCGCTCTTGTTAGATCAGAGATGGCAAGTGATGTGCATGCAGAAACACAAGAGATAAGCTCTCTTACAATGATTTCAAACTATATTGCTGGAATAGATCATCAGACCTAAGCCTCTAGCCAGAAGTTCTGGATCCGTATATCTCAGCAGGTTTATCTTTCCTTGCAAATATTCCCATAGACGTGGAAGATGACATGTAGGCAAAAGTAAGCTTCATATAACTTCTGCATGGCTTCTCAGTGGAGATGGGACTATCTGAAATTGTGCCTACAGATGGAATGCAAGTGGAAGTTATGTGGTAGGGTGAGTCCCAAGGGACAGGGCATTCCCGAAATAAGGGCCTGTTGCCAAAGGCAGGACCTGACGATGTGCCCTGTTCCACAATCCTTACTAGGCAGAAAGCCTCACAGGGCGGGGTGAGTTCTTACACATGTATGGAGGGAAAGCTATGATGTTGTTTATGAGCACACAAGTGTATGCTAATGCTTGATGAGCATGGCCAAATGTGTAACTTGATAGTTTGTGGAGTGGGGGTGTTGAATGCCAACATTTTATCAAGTTACTTTTACTTGGTTACTTTTGATTGAGATATTAATGTTTCATGCACTTAGTTTTTTGGACTAATGAATATTTCAGTTTAGGTATTTAGGTGATTCATTACTTGTGATGTTCACCACCAATTAGGTGAAGGTAACATTTGCATAGGTTTATGACCTTGTGCACGATATATATGGGAATATATAGTATTTGCATGTGAGATGTTCACCTTCTATTAGGAGTAGACAAAAGCTCAAGGGAGGATCATAAAGTTGTATCAACTTGTGTGGTCCTAAGGTTGGGTGAAAAGTTCTTCATAAATGTATTTTATTCATTTCATCTCTATTCTCTTGTTGATTCATTGTCAATTTCCAACCAACAAAAAAATTCAAGAATAAAAGGTGTTAAAATAGATGACCAACTACGGTTTGACATTTTTTCATAAACAGCTGAAGTTAGAAAAACAATGTTAAATGATTACTTACATAAACAAGTAATGATGTGAACTTTAAATACAAATCATTATGTTTGTTATTGAAATTTTAAATTCACATAAGGAATGTGAGACAAAACTCAATAATATCATTTTTACACATGGTTTCTTTTGAACATCATACTTTCAAAGTAAAAAAATGAATTGTACATTTTGTGTCACCCCTAACCCAAAAAAGTGTGTTACAAAAATTCTAGTACCAAGGAAAGTTCAACATTCCAATGTCAAATAATTATTTTATTTTAAAGATTCCATGTTGAAAATAAATAATATAGAATAATATACAAGATTCTCAATTTCCCTTCATTTATTTACTTCATCCAATTATTTTGTTGAAAATTACATAATTAGTGTTGATGTAGCCAAGGTATTCAAATATTTCAAATGTTTCAACAATTCATCATGTTCACATAACAAAAAACCAATCTTGCATGTGACTTTGAATCTAATGCTCTTAGTCATACATGGTGCAATGATTTCAACATTATTTCAATAACTTGAAACCACATGAAAATTTGGGTGTAAAGTATGGCATGCAAAATGTATTTATGATTCCATTTGAAACATTCATTACTTGTGCTCAAAGGATCCTTACACCACATGTCCTTTATTGAAATGAATTCAATTTCATGTATGGTTGGAGTCCTTAATAAATTGGAATACTTTTTTTTTCCCCGGAAAACCCCATGGATTAATATGCAATTGGCATGGGTAAAATGAAGTAATACGAATGTGTGTTAAAACACATTTAAATAATTATAAAAAGGAACTAAAATGGATTGATGTGGCAAATTGGGTTTGGTTGTTCATTTTTTTAAAAATCATTGGTTATAACATTTAAAAGCATTGATTATATAGTCCTTAAAAAAGTTCTTTTTGGATACCTTATATTCATTGCAATTCTATCGAAATGTTATAGTGACAATTACAAACATTGTTTTAGGAATACATTTTTTTGACAATAGTTCTTAATTTACCATTGAAAACCATGTAAAATAAGAATTGATTCCAATTTTGCAAATATATATTTACACTACAAATGTATTAGTTTGTTGAAAGTAATATGTTTTGCATCAAAGTGTAAGCTACATGTAGCTCCATACACATTTTTAATGCTTGACTTTAAGGATGGTCCAATACAAATTGGATGGTAGCTTTTAATGATAGTTGTTTTATAGCATGGTATATGTTTCATACAATTAGAGATTCAATGTCTTGACAAAATAAGAAACAAGCAACAAATTGTTCTATTTAACACAAAGTTGAAATATATGGTTAATGTGCATGCAATTAACTAAGCAATATATGCCTTCCAACTTTAATGAATGATCTTGGCCTTTCCCAATAACAACACAATGGTCATCAACTAAACTATAATGAGAACATGCATGTGACCTTTTTCAAAACCCCTTTTGCATTGTGATCTAATGCCAAAATTTTCAACCTTCACAAACATGCCCTTTTGTAATGCTACTCATGCATTTCTATCTGAAGTGACTTCACCAATTCATTGTGGTTAGAACTACCTTACACAATAATCATAATGCAAATATGCATAGCTTGGATCTTCCATGTTCCTATTTGGAATGCAATCAAAGGTGCCAGAACTATTAAGCACCTTTGCTTCAAACACAATATTTTTAATTTCAAAATC
>Ga0116231_10010611_pt1 | contig 14704 bp, 7 predicted proteins | sample S1TSphgellanicum_2_FD_89695 | JGI IMG/M metagenome (GOLD analysis project Ga0116231, IMG submission 89695) | Host-associated microbial communities from peat moss isolated from Minnesota, USA - S1T2_Fd - Sphagnum magellanicum MG | ecosystem: Host-associated > Plants > Peat moss > Unclassified...
ACTGCAGATCCTCATCTGTAGCTGTTGTGCCTACCTCATGCGAGGTACTAAACTCTAGCTTCTTGGGCTTGTCATTCATGCTGGAGAATCTCTGATCAAAGTTCGAGAGAATTTGGAGCATGTCGTCCGTCATTGCAATATCTGTGGTGCCTAACGATCTCACAATCTGTTGTGCTATGATTAGAACTCGCTCTTCTCCATCTGCTGCCATCGGCCGCGGTATTGCCGTATCCCGCATGCAATGCGATGATCTAACCAGTGGTAAAAAAACACGGCGGGCCCTTTTCTATAACCTCCAAATCAAGTCATCCTTGCCAAGGAAAAAAACTCACACACAACAGCAAAGAAGAAGCTCCTGCCTCGCTCCTCTACCGAAACAGAGACAAAAAGAAGCCTCTTCTCTCTGCACTTTTCCACCCCGTCCTCCTCCAAAGCTCATGAACAATATCCGTTAGTGCTACTCTAACTGGTTTCCCACCATCCTAGAACTCTCCCAAAAACACCAAACAAGCCAGACCTAAGCAGTTCTTAGTCTGGAAAAGCAGTAAGCAAGCAAGCAAAAAGGGCTCTGCAGTTCCTCTAACAAAGCCCAATATGCAAACGAGAAATTGTGCACAACCAAGAGAAGAGTGAAGGAAATCCCATTAGGGTTTCCAATGCCAAGGTTTAGGGTTCCGTTGAGAAGCTCGAGACAGACACCGAACACCACGACAGAACTCTCCCGCGTTCTCCAATTGTGTTTGAAAAAACAGTCCCTGGTTACAAAAAAATGTGTACTTAGCTTACCAAAAGACCATAGTTGGCCTATTTTGGTTGCACATGCAACTATGAATATATACATATCAAATATATACGATGATATATCACAGAAATCATCCAAAGGTTGGGATGAAGCTAATCATAGTTGCACCATAGTTGCATACACACCCAAAAAGAGGGCAAAAATCCATTGTAGTTGCATGCGACAAGGCAGTTGCATCCCAATTGCAAACCTAGTGGTTGCATATGACAGAATTTCTAGTAGTGGTTGGAAGTGTTTTATGCAAGTTGTAATTTGTAAATGTAATTTATTGTTGTCTAAGGGGAGCTGTGTTTTCTACATTGAATTTAACATTTGAGCAAATGCAATGTAAAAGCTTCATGTTCAAATTTTGAATTTTTCATGGGAAGCAACAGGAATAAATGAAAAATTAAGGTTGTTGTAATTCCTCATTTGGTGGATGAAGATAGTTCCGGAACATCTACCAATGGTTATGAAAAGTTACGTGTAGATAATGAGGATCCTCATAGTTACATATAGAGAATGAAAAGCATCATGCCGATCAAAATGTTAATCATGATGAGTTGTGTGTTGAGAGTGAAGGAGAAGATGAACAAGTGCAAAAGGAGGATGTTTGTAAGCAACATAAGAGGGTGTGTGCTCAAGACTGCCAATGTGAATACAAAAAGTAGAAAGCCCAAGATTATGTAAAAGAACAAACATTGCAACAATAGTTTTTGCAACAAATCAATGATGTGAATGTTGTATCCAATTCCTCTAGAAATCAAAGACAATGTCAAAGGAATAGTGTTGCGTATGCAAGGACCATAACAATGTTCATAATTGAATACCTAACATGGACTAATTAGGTATTGGAAAACATTGTTTTGGAAAAGTTGTTTAGTCACCTATTGTTAAAAAATGTTTTGCCACCTTACTTCCAAGATTTGCAGAAAGTGAAAACAAACCAAAATCTTGTAAATAATTTTAAATAATCTAGTTTCACTTCCCATTTGATTGGTGCAAAATGTTCAAAAATCACCATGGCAAAAGATATCATTTTTTATCTTGGCCACCTCCCAATCTATAGAAAGTTTTAAAGAGGTGGTAAAGGTGTTAGAGGTGGACAAGAGGAACATTAGGAGGGTTGTTGAAAAAAGATAGTTGCTAGATTCATTTGGAGTTATATTTTGGATATTTCACCAACGTGTTAATAGGTCAAACATCCTTTCAAAATTGACAAATTTTTTGATAACTTATTGATGGAATACCAAAATAGCAATCTCGCTTAATTATAAAGATGTTACACACAATGCCAAAATGTCATTTTCATGACTAGGACATCTTGTGACTAATGTCTAAACATAGTCATGTAGTCATATGTGGCCTTTAGTTGCTACCATTTTAATGACTATGGTTAAAATTATGACTACATGACTATACATACAATTATAATTAGGACTACAAATAATTATGACTAAGAATATCACTACACAACTAATGTATTCATATTGAAACAATATTTGAATTTGAAATAATATAACCAAATTCAATTTAGTTTGAAATGGACAAACAAATGTTGAAGTAATCTAGTTTAGTTTACCATAACCTAAATTGACTTACTTTAACATAATTTAATTCTAGTTTAATTTAATTTTAATAACATAATCTAATTTAACTTAATGTAACTTAATTTAACATAATTCAATATAATTTAAACTAATTTATCTTAGTTTAATAATCTTAATTCTAACTTAACAAAATATTTAAAAATTAATTTAGCTTGGTTTCACCAATTTTAGTTGGTTTAGAAAAATCAAATTAACCAAATTCAACCCAAATTAGCCAAATTTAACCTAAGTGGTCTAGTTTAACCATGTTTGCCAAGTTTATTCAAATTTAGCATAGGGAAGTAGCCATGTTTAAGCAAGTTTAATTAAGTTTTATTTCAATACCCTAATTTAACCTAATATATCCATTTTAAACCATTATTTAACCAAGTTTAGCCTTAATACCCTAATTTAACCTAATTCATTTAAGTTTTGCCAAGTATAGCCAAGTTTAACTTAAATAACCATGTTTAACCACAATACCTTTATTTTATTTTATTTTTCCAAGTTTTGCCAAGTTTAGTTAAGTTTAACTTAAGTAACCATGTTTAACCAAGTTTTACTAAGTTTGCTTCAATACCCTAGTTTAACCTAATTTATCCAAGTTTAACCAAGTTTAATTCAAATAACCAAAATTTGGTAAATTTAACCAAGTTTAATTTAAATAACCAAGTTTTGCCAAGTTTTGCCAAGTTTTGCCAAGTTTTGCTTTAATATCCTACTTTAGCCTAATTTATTTAATTTTTGCCAAGTTTATCCTTAATGCCCTAGTTTAGTTGAATTTATCTAAGTTGTGCTAAGCAAGTTTAACCTAAGTAGCCAAATTGTGCTATGTTTTACTAAGTCTAGCCAAATTTAACCTAAATAGCCATGTTTAGGGCTAAATTTTGCTAAATTTTACCAAGTCTAACCAAGTTTAATTTAAGTAGCCTTATTTAACCAAGTTTTGTTAAATCTAACTAAGTTTAACCTAAATACCCATGTTTAACCAAGTTTTGCCAAGTTTTGCCAAGTTTTGCCAAGTCTAGCTAAGTTTAAGTTAAATAGGCATGTTTAGCCAATTTTTTCCAAATCTAACAAAATATAATCTAAATAACCAAATTTTGCCAAGTGTAGCCAAGTTAAACCTAAATAGCCATGTTTAGTTAAGTTTAGCCAATTTTGCCTTAATATTAAGTCCAGCCAAGTTTAGCCTACACAATTATGTTTAACCTAATTTATGTTTAGTTTAATCAAGTTTAGCTTACTTTAGGCTAGTTTAAGTCTACATTAATTTATGGTAAGTAGGCCTACATTTAGGTTAGGAATGTTTAAGTTAGTTTATGTTAACCTATGTTAGCCAAGGTTAAGCTACTAGGTAGGCTAAATTAGTCTATGTCAACCTAGGTTAACCTATAGCGACCTAGGTTAACTTGATCTAAAAAAATTATTGTTTGTAAATTAGTGTTAAGTAATAGTTATCACAAATAAATGATGGTGCAATGGTTAAAGACTTGTTCCCCAAAGTGGAGGTTGGGAATTCATCTTCCCATTCACAAAGCTAGACACCTAAATAATTAGATGTCTAGATAGATGCCTTGGTGGCTTGCCTAGCCTATGAAGCATTTTAATGCCTAGGCTAGGTTGCCTAGGGTAGGCTTTCAAGGCTAGGTTACCTATGGTAAGTTTTTAAAGTTAGGTGGCTTAGGTTAGGCTTCTTAGGTTGACTCCCCTAGGTTAAAAGGCTAGCATGTGGCAATATTTGATTTGAATGAGAAAAATATATGTTTTTGGTTTTTTTTAAAATTGTGACATGTGGCACTTTGTGAGGCTCCTATGTGTCTTACTAGATCCATGATTATGTCCTTTGCAATTGTAGTCATGGTGAACGATAGTCGTTAATGTGGTTGCGAATAATGTGAGAGTGGCATTTACGACATGGTCTTATGGACTAGCAATCATGTAGTCATTTCTAGTCATAGATGGCACATACGATTGAATTTTTGTAGTTGTAAATGTCACCTTTTGACATTGTGTACACAGAAGCAGACTGGAGTGAAGATTTTCAAAGAACAATGCCACACATACTTGTAGATAAGTCAGGTGCTCCTACTTTTGCATGAAATTGTTCAAAAATTTTGCTTGTTGAAAAATCATGTCTCAATAAACTTGTGTTTTCTTTCTTGAAGTGTCATTAGCATTTCTTCAATCTTGTGTAGGTTTGCAACCACAATTGCATAATCCTTACATAAGGAAAATTCAAAACAGTGTTGATTTAAAGGTGTCAAGTTTGCTATTGGAATCTTTTATGGTGTCTCTTAATAGCGTGTTGGTGATCTAAGGAAGTTTGGGCTACTTATGAACAATCTTTTTGTGATTTAAAGAAGGTTATGGTTTTTTAAAGTAAACGATGATGACCAAGTAACAAGGTTGTGGTTTTTTAATAACCTAGTGATTATCTTAGGAATGGTGTGTTGTTATTAAAAAGCTTAATGATTATATAAGGAATGGTGTGGTGTTATTAAGGAGCCTAGAGATTATCTAAGGAATGATGTAGTGTTTAGAGTTTTTGTTGGAACAAATCACCAATTGTATATTACTAGATTTTCAAGGTTGATTATAAATAAATTCACTGGCTAATCAACTTGAGTCTTTAGACTTTTTGACAAGCATGCATCACTTGGTCTAACTAGTAGTTTTTGGATGCTTTGCAAAGCTTGGAATTTCATTTCAAAAAGGACTTCAAGTGCTAATTGATATACTAGTTCTAGAATATTTCAATTCCTTAAATAAAATAACTCATACATTTGTTTCAATATGTATGTCTAAATATGTTTGTTTGAAGGTGTCTATTTGAATGTCTATCTAAATATGTTTATGTGAATGTGGCTATCTGAAGATGTGTATTTTTGAATATATTTGTTTACAACATGACTTTTAATTGTTGTAGAATTGGGACCTTGTGTTAATTTGAAATATCATGTGATGCCACTATGTCACCTCAAGTGAATAACTTTTGTAGCTTCTTAGCAATGATCATAAATGATTGAACAAGCAAATGGGCTTGAGTTTTCAAAGTGGTCTGAATATATCTATGCAAAGCTTGAAATTTTATTGTAGAAATGACCTTATGTTTACTGATATAGTTAATGGAATATTTCAATTCCTTGAATAAAATTACCTATATGTTTCTTTCAAGATGTCTATTTAAATCTATTTGTTTGAATGTATATGTTTGAATGTCTATCTATATGTTTGTTTGTTTTTCATGTTTGAATTTTTTTTAATATGTCTATGACTTGAATGTCTATCTATCTATCCATCTTGTATGTTTGAATGTGTTTGAATATGTCTATGATCTAAATGTATGTCTGTCTATTTGTCTATCTATCTATTTGTTTAAATACATGTGTATTTTGAATATATCTATTTGTAGCATCACTTTCAACTTTGTTATGGAACATGGACCTTGTGTTAGCATTTGATGCCCTTATGTCAACCTTGATTAGCTTTTGTAGCTTTTTAGCAATGATCATAAATGACTTCTGCAAATAGGCTTGAATTTTCAAAGTGGTCATGGCCATGTACACATCCAAATTTGATGTCTGTTTTTGGTGTTATTCATCTTGAATTTTATTTTAAAGCTTGGACCTTATGCTTGATGTGTACAGTAGCTTTGTTTTATAGTAATCCAAGGCTTGAATTTTAATGCAAATGACCACTTTGAATGGACAATTTGAGTTTTCAAAGTGGTCTTGATATATCTTTGCAAAGCTTGGAATTTTATTGTAGAAATGACCTTGTGTTTATTGATATAGTCATTGGAATATTTCAATTCCTTAAATAAAATTACCTATATGCATGTTTCTTTCAAGATATTTGTTTGAATTTGTTTGTTCAAATGTGTCTAAATTTTATTTTTTTGAATGTTTGTTTAAATATGTGTACTTTGAATAAATATGTTTGCAACACTGCTTGTAAGGCAAAAAAACACATTCCAATGGACCAAAATGGGCAATTTAAAGTTCATTTTTAGAGTCCATTTCTAGTTTTTTTTCATTTAAAAACATTTAAATCATGTTGAAGTTAAATTTTTTTCCAAATTCAAATTTGTGTGTTTATAATTAAAACCTTTCTAAAGCATTTTTATAGATATGGGTCTTGGAAAATTCAGTTTAGATATAAAAATGATTTTGTGAGTTTTGAGGTCTTCATTTTCACTCTTAAAAAATGAAAGACCTTTTTCTACTTGATTTTTTCATCTTAAGTATTATTGAACCTACAAAGTAGGAACCCCAAAAAATTTTGAACATGTCCTTTAAATCCACTAGAAGAAAAAAATCCATAAACATTTTTTTAAAGATTGTGACATTAGATGTGGCCAACATTGTAAAGTCCATTTTACACTAACTATTGACTTTTTTTACTTGTATTTTTTTCAAAGTTAGAGTGATTGGAATATATGTTTCAATTTTCAACCCATATTTGTAGAATTTCTTAAATGCATTTGAGTTGTAAAAACCAAGAATTGACAAAGCCATAAAAACTATTGTTGTGACTTCCATAAAAATACATTATAGTGTGCTTTTACCTTGTATAGTTGTTGTCTAGACTTTTGTAGCTTTTCAACAATCATGTCATGAATGATTTCAAGCAAATGGGCTTGAGTTTTCAACATGGTCATGGCCATGTACATATCCAAATGTGTTGTCTTTTTTTGGTGTTATTGATCTTGAATTTTATTTTAATGCTTGGACCTTCTACTTAATGTGTATAGTAGCTTTGTTTTATAGTAACCAAGGTTAATTAGACATGATAAAGCTAGTGCATTTGGGATGAGTGGTCATGGTTACATGCATCAACTAATTTAGTTTGTATTCTAGTTTTTTGTAGTTTGATTTTTCACCTCTTTCCAATTACTAAGGCCTTGGTTTGTTAAGTAGTTAAAACAATGGAATACTTGTTGTAAGTACCACATCAAGTTGAGGGAATTGATGTTAGGATATGGGTGAAAATATTTTAAAGTGTACCACACAGGACGAAAAGGGCTAGTCCTTACTATAATCCTATTTTACCTTATATTTTGATCCCCATAAAAAATAATGGGTCAAAAGTTGTCAATTTTTTGAAAGGACTATATTTTAAACCATTACAATTCTAGATTTGATCATAATCATCCATAAATGTGTCTTTACATGGTAAAAAGGGACTAGGTAAAAAGGATAGAAAAGGGTGACACTGTGACAAGATTTTGGTACACCTTAAAGAATTTGGACCCATTAGACAATGTAAGAAGTCTTGGGAAAGGGGTACATGGAGATTATGTGTGTTGATGTGAGGTATATAGGCTAGAGATAAGGTCTATAAATCAACAATCATGTTGTGTTCACTTGAGCCTATTCAATGGGATTATTATTTTATGAATGTTAGTTTTTTGTTCAAAGGGGGAGTTTGATTTGTCTCACAAAAGGGTGTGTTTAATGGGCCAAAGTCAGGATTGTGGGGTTGAAAAATTGAAGCTATGTCCCACTGAAACTTCAACAAAATAGTTGGTATAATGGTGATGCATAAAGTATGTGGTTGTTGGGAAGAATAGTAATGGTCAAGACAAAAAAATGTCACAGGTCCAATATAAATATATAACCCTTATTGAGTCAATAGCCTATTTGAAGCCACAACTAGGTGATTTCATTGTGCATAATTATGTGCCATAGTGACAAGAAAAGGAGTTCAAAAACTACCTACAACATATACTTGAAGATGTTGTGGTATCATGCATAATTTTTTTTTTAAACTATGTTTTCATGGTGTAAAATGAAATACAAGATATGCATTGGTTTAGTTTCCAAATCACTATTCTAGTGCATATTATGTTTCAATGGAACAAGGATTTTGATATAGTTGAACTTGGGTTCAGAATCTTGAAAGAGATTCATTATTACATTTATGATGAAAATGAGCATGACATCCTTTCTATCCAACATGCTTTCATATTACAGTGGTTGTTTTCTTCAACATCATGTGGTGTGGTCTAATGGGTGTGTTGGTCAATTCAAAAGTGCATGATCTTGGTTTTTTATATCAAGGTATCATAATGAAACAATTTGTAGTGAACTCACAAGTGGATGCGAAATGACATGGAATTATTTTGTTACCAGCCACGGCAAGGGGGAATTAGATTGAGTAGGAGCTTTAATGAAACATGATCTCAAGAAAGAACAACTAAAACCTAATGGGATGAAAATTCAAAATGCACATGAGGTTGCCACTTTTTTGAGGGTAGAATCAAACAAGTTTCATGCCTCTCATCTTGTTGTAAGGAAAGTGGTCAACAAATACTTTTGGGGAGTTAAAGAGGTTGACATTGATAAAGCATGAACTTTTGAATGTTCAACACACTTATGATCATTTGAATGAAAAACTTGTCCAGATGTTTTTTGTGAACTCACATGAATCAAATTTTATTGTAATTGAAATGGTATATTCAATATATGAATAAATACTTCATCAAGTTTTGTAATTATTTGAATCATTTTAAAAGTATATTTGCACTTTGTAATATATCGTGACAACATATAAATTCTCACAAATATACTCTCTAATCATTTAATATTAATAAAAAATGTAGTTTCTTTTGACAATTGCATTATTTGGCTATTGGACTACCTTATTTGACTATAATTTATGAAAACCTCTTTTAATATTGGCTTGGTGGAAGTTGAAAGTTCATAATTTTGAAAAACAATATTTGTGATTACATTTTTTGGCCACCATAATGTGCTTTCACCCATGGGGTAAGATAAATTAAAAATTTCCATTTATGGACTTATTTTGAAAATATTAAATTGATTATGTATTTGTCCCACATTTTATATTTGCATAATTATAAAAACCATTAGAGTTATGGACTTTCAAAATAAAAAATTATGAATTGTAATTTTGGTAGCAACTTTTAAAAGGACTTTGCCATGGTCTTATAATTTAACGTGTGCTTGTTAAAGACTTGATTTTAGATAAATAGCATATAAAGAAACTAAGTTTTTTTTATTTTTATAAAATGGCATTATAAGATTTTAGTTACGAACTCTTGAATAGGTTAAAAAATGTGGTTTTTTCTTTCTTCTTGTAGCAAGAGATTTCTATAATTGGGGACATTGAAGTCAAGCTTTATTATGAAGATTCCTTGACACTTAAGACCGCTCACCATTGAAGCTCCAAGAGCATATAGAAATAGCCATCAAATAGGTTAAGAAGGATCATTATTTGGCCTTTTGCAAGCACTTGCTAGTATGTGATCCATCCTTGGGTTTAAATTTCTTGAAGGAGATATACATTCATTATTACATGAATTTAAAGCATGAGATATCGATGTTGATAGAAAAGCTTTCAAATGTTCATCAACTCATGTGTCTTGGCTGAATAGAGTCCTATCTTAGGATGTGGAATGAATTTATTCTTTTAAAGGAGGCTAAAAAAATTTCTGATTCCCAATTTGACAAATGGTTACACAAGGCAACCTTTTAGCATTAAGTATTCTATTTCTAGTTGTTACTTCTTTATTTTTCATTTTTTCCTCAAGATTTTTCTTCTAATTGCGTTCCTATTCTTGTAATTTCATATCAAGGCACTTAAGTTGTTTGATGCAATAGTTTTGAATTTTGGTTTGACTATGAGAAAGGTCTTGGATATAATCTATCTCTCTTCGTATATACAACAATGGAGGTTGGCAGTATGGGAGACTTGTTTTTTTCAGGAATTCAAACCTAAGGATGGGATCCAAAAAAACAAATCCTAGTAACAATAATTCAAGGACCAAGGAGGCTATTAAATAGGTGTTGTATATGTATTCCAACTTGTTTGCTTTTCCATTCAATCAAAATACTTAATTCCATCTTTAATCTATAGCCAATTCCTTTCTGAATGTGTGTTGGTTCGCATAGATTTTTTGGGATCACCACATCCCCTACTTTCGGTGTTGAAAATAGGAAAGTTGGTAGCCATGCTTGTAGATTTCATTGTGAAGGTGTGTTGTTCATGCCCTTGCAGGTATTTTTATCATGTCTTGTTGTTCCATGGTGCCATTGATCAACTCCCTAATCTCTTGGAGATTTGGCATGACCCAAAGGTGGATAACATTATGTGAATTGGAAGGACTTACTCAAGGATTAGCTTGATATTCATCTTTTCTAGTGTGGTTGGTACCTTGATTGTTCAAAAGATAACACCCCCACCTTGTAGATTCCATTCAAGGAGAATATTGAGTCGTCTTTCATTGAAATTCTTGCAAGTTTTGTAAGAACACAGGTTGAGGGTGGGAAGTGAAAAAATTGTTAATTAGAAAAGAAAGGGAAAATTGAACGAAAGGAATAAAAAATCCCTCCTCTAATATAGATCAGGAGGCCTTTATTGAGGTTTCTTTGAACTAGACTATAGGTCCGAGATAACAAAGGATATGAGGAGAAAAAGAAGGGCTACTACCCAACCAATTCTTGCCACCTTCCCTCTTAGTGGAGTTTGGAGCACTTGGTAGGGATCATTCCATTTTTTTCCATCCCGCCCAAGTCCAATTGTTTTTACCTCCAATGAGCCTCATAGCTTTCAACATAGGGTCCTCCCATTTTCATGGCCTTCCATTGTGGCCATCAAGATCTCTTTTTGGGCTTGGCCTTTGATGTATGAGACAATCTCCAAGTTCATTCGCAAAGTAGGTTTACATTACATTTTCATTCACTTTTCAACATATTCCAAGTTGCTTGTCTTGGATGCACTAACTTTTGGCCTCTTTCTATGTAGATGAATCCAAGGGGTGAACCCATCCTTGGGTGGTACATTAAGAACCACCTCAAGGAATGGTTAAAGAACCAAAAACAACTAAATCATTTTTTTGGGCCCTTTTCTTTAAATGTTTTCACAATAATAAATTATTACTATTTCATGTTTATCCATTGCATGCTCTAATAAATGGCTTGAAGTTTCTTTGGGAATAAGAAAATTAAATAATTTTAAATTTCATATTCCTAATCAAAATGACCCTTTAAAAAATGGACAACCTCAACTTTGATAATTCATAACTAAATTACATTCAATGAATTAATTGCAAAATAAAACCTAAAAATATAATGGCTTCCAAATTACCTTAGGAAAAAAAATCACATGAAAATTCTAAAATAATGTTTGAAATTTGTAATCCTAACCAAAAAGTTCAAGGAAAAAAACTAACATTATGTTTTTAAATTTTTTAATAAATGTAATGATTAAGAACATCAAAATAAACAATATTTTTTATATTATTTAAATTTCAACATTTGTGGAACCTAATACATGTATTCACCAAAAAAATTATGAATTTTTTTGTTTAAGTGTTTCTTATGATTTTTCAAAGTTCGATGGGTCTAAGAAAATCAAAGTGTGACATTCCTAGTGGTACCACCCAAGGATGGGCTTGCCCCGGGTGGCAAAGTTTAACTTGTCATTACTAACATTCCTAGAAACCTTTGTGTTCCTTTCGTGTCAAAGATTCCTTCTGATATTCCTCCTTGGAATTGGAAGGTTGATGAATACATTGTGGTAGTCTTTGATTTTGCCAAAAAGTTTTTGGCCTTTGATGGGTTGTGTTACTATTTCACCCGAACGACTTTAGAATTTAAAAGGAAGTCATTAGGTCTTATCTAGAAAGCTATGGCTTCCATATTTAGATGAAGTGGGCTATGGTGAATTCATTATTAGTCATGAACAGCGAGGACCCATTTCTAAAGGTTCCATCATAGTCCCATAAGATTTCATTGGATTCTTTATTCTTCTCTTCTTAAGTTGAAATCTATCTTTTAATTTTGCAAACTCTCCTTAATGTGCAATTTTTTTCATTAAGGTCCCCGATGGGAGTTTGTGGGAGATTTATCTTTTCCTCTCCATCCAATGAGTTTGTGAACAATATTCTTGATGTTCATAATGAAGATGTGTTGTATAATTGGACGGATAGGGCCTCTGTGTCTATATCCAAGGCTAGTAGGCCCTTTAAGGCTACTAAGTAAATGCATCTTATTATGGTTCAAGCCTAGATTGATGTTTTCTCCAAGACTAAATCGTTTATTATGAATTTATTTGTATCCACAAGTATGTGCCCTTCTTCAAGAAATTCTTTCTCAATTTCTTTGCTTCAAATCTTGCGTTTAACCATCTTTCACCTTGCAAGCAATAGTGTCAAGGCCTACCAAAGCCTTGAGTACCACATCTTGGCTTTAGAGTCAAATATGGAGGTTTTTTTTGGAGGTGTTGGAACTTTTTATTAAAGTGGTCACGCTCGACCCTAAATTTGAACATATTCACAACTTTGACATTGATTCCCCTATCAAGAAATGCTCAAGGAGGTTGTTTAATTATGAGTATGTTGACCATTTGTATCAATATTTTGCATTCCTTCGAATCTTTCTGCTATATGCTTCACATTTTCTTCTTATTTGATTTGCAAAATGTTGTCTCCACTAAGGAGCCTCATATTATTTGAGCAAGATGAGATGCTCCGAGCAATAGGAGAAAAACCCCATTTTTCAACTATGTTTTCAACTACTTCGTTTGTGTCATTTATAGTTGAAAACATCACTTTCAATTTCAAATTTGTTTTTGCAATTCAAAAGTGACATTGTCAATTGGGTCAAAACCTATAACTAGGAGCCAAAGGGATTACTTTGGAAAAGGACTACAAGTCCTTTTCCCCAAAAAAAAACTTTTACATGCGAATGAATTTTTGAATGAAATTATTTGTAACTTGTAAAAACAATTTAAATGTTCCTCAATGCATCACATTTTTTTGTTAATCATTATTGAATAAATATGAATTTTTAAAAGTGTGCAAATTCCTTACATATTCAATGTTTCATCTTGAAAAATATCAAAATTTTAAGTCATCTCCAAAAATTAAAAGTTCACATTCTTTAGTTTTATTATAATTTAAGCTATAACTTTTCTTCATACATCATGTACATTATAACCCATTTATATATGATAAAGGAATTTTGAAGCTCTAAAATTTTGAAGCAATTTTGAAACATTCTTTGAATTTTTAAAGTTTTAAAATTTTACATTTTTAAAAGTATGAGTGTTTTTTTAGTGTGGCCAATATGTTTTTATCATCCATAATTTTTTCAATGAATTTTCTTAATTATATGAGTCCTTTTGATAGTCCTTTGTAAAATTGACTCCATTTGACGTAATAGGTGTACATTTTCAAATGTTTTAAATTTAAACCAAAACTTAAAATTGGATCAAATGAATTTTTACTTTAAGTTCCTTGACATTCATATGAAGGAAAAATGACTAACTTGCCATGATTACTATGGTTTTAACTAGTAATAAAAAAATAAATGTTTTATTTTGACTAATTGTATCTAACATCCAACACCCTTTTTTGGCTCCTAATTACATGTTTTGACCCAACTAATTTCCAAAATAATTGACAATGTTGAATTGACCCTACAACATAGTTGAAAACAATCTACACGTGTCAATTTGTGGGTTATTGTTGAAGTGACAACATTTTATTTGAAAACGACATACATTTTAATTAATGCCACATTTCAATTGTAAAATGATGACTGAACCTAGTTGATTCCATGTTGGCAAATTAATGGGTGAACTTTATCCACCTATGTGTCATGTCATTGAGGAAGGGCATGGAAATTTAGAACTTTGATTATTATTCAATTATATTATAACCAATGGAACATTGACACGTGTCACATGGGCATTCATGGTCCACCATAATACTAAATTATTTGATGTGTGCCATGTGTATGGTCTCAAAATCTTGAAATCATTGATTTATTGAAAATGTTAGCATATGATATTGTGCCACGTGGACACTTATGTTACACACTTACATACATGGCATCTTGTTGTTTGTAGGTCATTCAACATATGTGAAGTTGAGCCAAAGTAAAGACATAATTACAAGGTAATTGAAAGCAAGTTGAAAACAAGTCAAAATTTATGTAAATTAATTGAAATGTAGTTGAGATTACAAGTTTACACAAATTACAATCACAATTGTAAGACTACTAAAGCTAGATTATGGGGATAATACACCTAGCTAAAATTAACTAAAGAAAATCAAACAATAATAAAAGCATAGTCTACTTATACATTATTAACTAAGAATGCAAAACCTATTATAATCTGAAAATTGTGCAAGGAAACATTATTCCCATGTAAGAAACGGTCCCATATACATCCTAAAGATGTTAATATTAATCAAACATTTATTGGAACAATGAAATGACTATCCTATAAGGTGGTTGTCCTATGTTTATGCACTAATGGTGTGAACTCATTGTTGGCATGCTTAATTGGATTATTGCCT
>Ga0116231_10010612_pt1 | contig 14702 bp, 11 predicted proteins | sample S1TSphgellanicum_2_FD_89695 | JGI IMG/M metagenome (GOLD analysis project Ga0116231, IMG submission 89695) | Host-associated microbial communities from peat moss isolated from Minnesota, USA - S1T2_Fd - Sphagnum magellanicum MG | ecosystem: Host-associated > Plants > Peat moss > Unclassified...
CGGGCGAGGGGAAGCTCGAGGGGTGCATTATGCACCAGGTTCACACTAGTACAAATAAAATGCCTCTTCCTTTGCAATTAGCCCATTATAGTCATATTCAATGTTGTAAGAAGCCTTGTGTGTTCAATTTCCTATTTGCATACTACTGGTCACTTGTTTTTCTTTTGTTGCATTAAAAGTTATGGAAGATGATTACCTTCACATTTATGATTTCATGGGAGATAATGGGGATGCGACTAGGGAAATAGGGCTAGTAAACAAATCTATGTTTCATTTTAATGAGATTTCTATAAAAAATTGTGTTGCAAAAATGAAGTTTTTTGGAAGGTTTGACTTGTTTTTTTAAAAAAAATCAGAGCTTATGGTTTCCATTCCATCATTTAGCAATAGTTTGGTCCTTTTTTGTTCTCAATACACTTGGTCAATAAATTGATGTGGGAGTTCTCCAAGTCATGAAATGTGTTTTGTGCCATCCCATAGCACAAACTTTGAGTTCCCAAAACACCACCAAATCTAATTGCAAGGGAATTATGTAATACAAGCCTTTTCACATCCATGAAGAAACATGTATTACATAACATGAACATGTTGTTGAAATGGGGAAATACAAATATGAAAAGGAAACCACAACTTAGGTGGTGGATCTTAAATGTTAGAATGGGAAAAAGACCTGAAAGTGGTACCATAACCAAATATTTTGGAGGTGAAAATCCTTACATGAAAAATGATTTAACTCAAATTTAGTTTATTGAAGAATTGTTTTGTTTGTAGCAAAGGGGAATGATGCTTTGTTTATTATAAAAAGTTCATTTCTTCATCAGTTGGTCATGAAATAGAATGGCAAATTGGTGTCATTCCTTTTTTACAAAACATTTGTATAAAAACATACACCTACAAAGTTAACCAAATCAATTTAAAGGTATGTGTTTTTTGCTCATGGAGATTGTGCAATTGCTACCATCACATTTAACTTATGAAAGATTAGGATAGGGTTTGATACTTTCTCATTAATTGTGAATTTCATTAACAAGGAATAGATACCTTATCACATTACCATTAGGTTGTTTGAAACCCTAGACATTTGAAAGGTTGCTCTAGTTGAACAAGTGAAGGCCCTTTTAGCAAAATTCAATTTTATTAATAAAATCTTTGCTTATGGTAAGGATGAAAGTAAGAATCTATCCATTTTAAAATAAACACAATCATCTTTATAAAAAGTTGTCACTTAAATTTAAAAGTTTAATAAATGTAGGCAAGAATTGAACCTTGCATGTGTTGAAAGTGATTTGTAGAAATGGAAATTGAAATTCTCAATCAAAACATGATTTGTATCAAAGGTGGTTTTGTTCCGGGAGACATTAGAATAAGCCATTATCATCAACTTGTGTTATGACGAACAATCACTACATTTGCAAGCCAAGGTTCCTAATGGACCTATATGGGCTATAGGCCATGTAGTCATTGAAATTATGAGCCTTGTGGTTTAACAATGCATTTGAAATTAACAAATGGGTTATTGACTTTTATATGATGCCTTAAATGTTGTCATTACCATCTTTTTGAAGCTATATGGGGAATATTTTCATGGGGCAACAACAAGTCCCCCCTTCTAATATAAAGAATTTGATTCAAAACTAAAAATCTTTTATGCAAGGATGGTAGGGGAGGCAGTGATTGTCCTACAACCTTTTTTGTTTGTGTTTTTATTGCTTTTGATGAAGGCATGATTCATAACATGTTAGCACTAATGTTGGACCCCAATTATAGAGGAATAAGGAGTACATTGGGTTTGAAAGAACTAAGGTTGTGGTAAAGGAAAATGACAACATGGTCCTCATTTTGATGTTGGTGAACGTGTTTGATTTATTTGATCCAAGACATACATTTACACTTACATTAGATCCAATTATGCCCAATGATTCCTTATTTGAAACTCCTACTTCAAATGATGATTCAAGTGAAGGTGTACTTAGATTAAAGTTACTTTATATTCTCACATTGATGCATTTTTTGGGGATTTGATGTTTTTTTTTATTGTAGTGGAAGAAACATGTAAGCAAATTTCCAAATGTTCAATTTTTAACTTGACAAATCTTGGGCATTCCTAGGTCACCAATTGAAAGAGGGCATATTTTTTACATTTATGGTATGATCATAAGCTTGACACAATGTTGAATTTGTGTGGAGAATCTTGACAAATTAATCATGATACAAATGAATTGACCATCTAATGTTATGTATGACTATACTTTAGCAAACGAAGGTGTCAATAAATTTTCATAGTTGAAAATGCAATCTTAAAAAAACACAAAGATGAACTTCAAAAGAATGGTTTTTCTAAGGACTTATGTGCAATAATCTAGTGCTATTTTTGAAGACAGAAAAGCATGGCAATGTAAAGCAACAAATTGGAACTTGTAAAATGTTGCACATATTATTTTCTTGGATGTTCATTGTGATCCAAAATTCACACAACCCATGAGATTTCAATTATGTAAGTTAGGTTATGAATTTTCATGATTCATTTTGATTCACTTAGGGATAAAAATTTTAAGGCAGCATTAAACAAATGCACAATTTCAACATGTTTTTGTCTTTTATGTTGCTTTTGTCACCATTATGTACTCTACAAACTATATTTTAGATCTTTATTGTTCATGTGCAACTCCCACAACCACAATTCTAGAAGTTAGATATTGAATCTTTATGATTCATTGATTTTGTACAATATTTTTTGAGTTGACATTGGGCAACTATGTAAAATTTTGATTTCTTGTGGTTGTTTTTCTCCACTTGCATTTGAGGCAAAAATTGGTGCATCTCTTTGGCCTTTTTGTTGGATGTGCAAGCAATAGAAACATTGAACATATTTTTAAAAATCCATAAAGTGACCTTTCCTTTGGGCCCTCTTTTCACCCTAACCCTTTATTTCAACTTCAAACCTTGCTAGTTGCAAAATGAAGAAATTTTACTAAACCATGGTTGAAACTCAATACCATAATATCTAAAGCACAAGATTTGAAATAATTATCATACTAGTAAGCATAGGAGCAATGAATGTGCTCCCAAAAAAAAAAAAATTAAATTAAAGAAATTAAAATGATGAAACTCAAATTACATTAAATTTTGTGATAATTTGAGTTTCATTCCTTGTTTAATGCAACATGTTTTTTTAAACTATTTTTTAAAAAATCACCCACCTTCATGATCAAACTCAAGATAATGATGTTGTGTTTCCTTCATTTTATTACAAATATTTTTATTGAAACTCAAAATTTTCAATGTTGTTTGCTATGTTGGATGTTTCATGCTAAATGTGAATTCTATATTTTATTAATTTTATATGAATGGGAAAAAAAAACCTGCTACTTATAACAGCCAATTATTGCATACTAGTGGGTATATCATTTTCAAAAATAAAATTCAAATGAATATTGGTACTTGGCATTTCCTGGAATATATAGAATAGTCTGGCTTATCAATTATATATATATATATATATACCATTCTGTCCCATAAAATTTCTGAACTCTGCAATACTTGTGCTAGACTGGTTTCATCAATTTATTTATTTATTTATTTATTGTTCCAATTCCCAAAAGAGAGAAAAACATATAAGTAAAAATATTGAGATTTCTATATTTTGGTTTTCAGTGTGTTGCCATAAATATATAGAAGGTTCATTAAAGATTTGTACTTCATATTTGGTTCATAGCCAGGTTTGGCTAAATCTTCCTAAGGATGATTGACATTTTTTTTTATTTTAACATTTTGCTATGGATGACCAACACTTAGGCTACATAAAAACAATTCCAAAAAGAAAAAAAAGAAAATACACACAGAATATGATGACCTCTCAAAAGACACCATCAATCCAAGATTCCAATCCAGTATCTAGAATCTTATACAAAAGAAGAAGTGTTTTTTTTTTCAAAAGTATTTTTGTTTATAGCCAAAGTGGCTATCATCCATAGCAAGATGTATTAAAAGTGACAATAGTCTCTGGTAATATATTTAGCCAAATTCTGGCTATAAACCAAATACGAAATTCAAAATCCTTTATCATCTTTCTATATTTTGGCTATACATTAAGAACCTAAGTGTAGAAATCTGATGCCAATTTTTGTACTAACTTTTTTTTTCCTCACTTTTGGCGATTGGAAAACTTCAAAATCACTTCATTTTCGAATTTTTGAATTTCGCCAAAAAAAGGCGAAATTTCGCCAATAAAAAAAAGTCTGAAACGAAGATCATCATCATCATAACACAATTGTCGGTGATAGACGATGTGGGTCCCTGCTCAGTGCTGGTGAAAAAATAAAGCTACTAAATATAGAGTGTCCTTTTTTTAGCTTGTTATCTATAGCCAAAAAGCTATATTAAAATTTAAAGTGCTATAATCAAGGGCTTTTTTCAGATTTTAAGTAGCCAGAATTTGACCCAAAAAAATTTCATAGCTTAATAGCTTAATTGCTTTCATCTGGCAAATGCTTTCAAAGCTCCTAGAAGATGCAGAGCTATTGCCGGATTTTTTTTACACATTGTTCACATAGATAGCCAAAAATTTATACAAGGCTGTTTCAATTCTTATTTTCTTATTTTCATATTTAGCCTGTAGCCTAATTTTGGTTAAATCTTGCTGTGGATCATGGGTGTTGCTCAAATGGTAATCATCTATAAGAAGATTTAATCACATTTGGCTATATAGATCCACATGGGTGTTGCTCAAATGGTAATCATCTATAAGAAGATTTAATCACATTTGGCTATATAGATCCACATGGGTGTTGCTCAAATGGTAATCATCTAGAAGAAGATTTAATCACATTTGGCTATAGATCCACATGGGTGTTGCTCAAATGGTAATCATTTATAAGAAGATTTAAGCACATTTGGCTATAGATCCACATGGGTGTTGCTCAAATGGTAATCATCCATAAGAAGATTTAATCACATTTGGCTATAGATCCACATGGGTGTTGCTCAAATGTTAATCATCTATAAGAAGAATTAATCACATTTGGCTATATAGATCAACATGGGTGTTGCTCAAATGGTAATCATCTATAAGAAGATTTAATCACATTTGGCTAGATAGATCCACATGGGTGTTGCTCAAATGGTAATCATCTGTAAGAAGATTTAATCACATTTGGCTATAGACAAGTTATGGAGTTCGAAACTTGTTTAAATCTTTCAATATTGACTGGAAGCTGCAGGATCCTAATCTGTTATGACATCCAAGGACACTTGTAATCAAACATTGAGAAATCTGGCAAGACTCTGCTTCCTTCCTGTGAATATCTATAAGAAGTAAATTGCTTTGCTTTCCAAATGGCAAAACACCAAGCTGCAAAGTAGGTGGGTAAAGTCTAAAAGTCCATGAGGGGTCTATTGTAGAAAAAGTACTGGAGACAAAGTCCAAAATTTTCTTCACTCTTTTTTTCTTTCACATGAGCACATGAGAAAATAGCAAGAAGCAAGCAACTCATGATATGAGGTTTTTTTTAGTTTGCAGCTTTTCTATTAGTATGTTTTGTGTGGCAGCAATTTTCTAGTGGGGTGTATTGTCATGTGTTTTGATTTTGGTTCAAGAAACAGTTTGTAAGAAGTTTTGTGAGAAAAAGAGACTGAATCCACAGAGAGATAGGGAGAGTGATAAGACCACAAATCCCAGTTTGGTAGAGACACTACACACAGAGAGAGAGAGAGAGAGACACACACACACACACACACACACACATAAGAGATTTTGAGGAGGAGGATTTGGATCAGTGTAGCAAGAACTTCTGTTTTGTGTTTTTGTTGCAGTAGTAAATCATCATGGATCCAGTACCAATACCAAAGGAAGTCCAGGAAGTGTTCAGTAGGTATGCTCATGAGGATGGCAAAATGGATGCAAGCAAGCTGCTAGAGTTTCTTCACAAAGAACAAGGGGAGTTGAAGGCTACTTTACAGGAGGCAGAGCAGTTATTGCTGCAGCAGAATCAGCAGCAGCAGCATCAGCAGCAGATCCATAGCCAAGAGTTGAAGATTGGTGATTTCTTCCAATTGTTGTGCAATGGTTCTCTGAATGCAGCCCTCTATACTGCTGTAAATCTCTTTTTCTTTGCACCCTGGATCTCTCAAATTCCCTAATTGTGCTCAGATGTAATGCGAGCTCAAGCTGTGTCCCAGCTTGTGGTTGCAGAGTTTGGTAATCAGGATCAATGTTTTTGGTTAAATTTCTATGCAACTTTTCTCATCAGATTTTCTGTTTTCTGGATGGGGGGTGGGATATTTTTGGGTGTTGTATTTTGCAGGTTCATCAAGACATGACACAACCTGTGTCTCACTACTACATCTTCACTGGTCACAATTCGTATCTCACTGGGAATCAGCTCAACAGTGACTGCAGTGTGGTCCCCATCATTGATGCACTGCGGCGTGGAGTCCGGGTCATTGAGCTTGATTTGTGGCCTACTACAGACAAGGAAAACATCGAAGTCCTCCATGGCAAGTAGGTTGGTTGGAACTCTTTGTCACAATTATTTCCTCTTGTCTAGCCTCATGATCTGACTGCAACCTCATCACCTGATACATGTAGCCTGCTGCCCCTAACTCCATCTCTCTCTCTCTCTCTCTCTCTCTCTCTCGGTGTCTCTCTGACTCTCTCTCACATACACATGCTCTCACTCTCTCTGTCAGTCTCTCTCAAATTGCAATTGTTTTTTTGAGGTTGTCACAGGACTTTGACTGATCCAGTGGACTTCGAGCAGTGTATTGTGGCCATCAAGGAGAATGCATTCTCTGCATCAGAGTACCCAGTTGTGATCACACTTGAGGATCATCTCACCACAAAATTGCAAGGAAAAGCTGCAGAGGTGAAATGGCACATGCATACCATCCCTTACCTTTCTCTCCCTAGTCCCCCAGTTTTCCTTCCTTCAGGCTGTCATGCTTTCATGGGGTGCTTGAGGTAGGATTTAGGGTTTTGGATTCCAGAGATTGAGATGTAGAAATGCAATCAGGGGGGGGCTGAGATCCAGAAGTTTTGGGGGTGTGACTCCTTTGGAAGCAGATAATCGAGCGGGTTTTGGCAAATCTGCTGTTCTGTCCTTCTGCTCCTGCACTTGAAGATTTGGAGGAATTTCCAGCTCCAGAGACATTGAAGGGGCAGATTCTTATCTCAACCAAACCACCAAAGGAAGATGAGGATGAAGAGAAAACACAAGCCGTAGTGAAATATCATCTTCTGAGTGCAGAAGTTGCAAAACTTCACATGGGGAAGAAGGTAAAAATGGAAGGGGTACACAATGGGCTCCAACACATCTTTTGGATAATGCTTGGAAAGAAGAATGTATAGGAGAGCGATTGGAGAGCAACATAGAATCTTACAAATGTAAAGACTGTGCTCAAGAGATTGTTGCAGTTTGTGTTTGTGTTTTTTTGTTTTTCTCTTGGCAAGAGTGTTTGTTAATCAACCTGAGAAAAAATGTTCACATGAACCTTTTCACAGGGATCTTCATCAGTGCCTCAGGAAAAGCATGAGCATGTGGCTCATCACATTGATGGAGCAGCAGCATCAGTAGGGGAAAATCAAGCAGCTGACAAAACTCTTCATCCCAAGTATGCGGGCATAATCAGCATCCCAGCTGGGAAACTGTCAGGCTCTTCATTCAAGGAAGTGTTGGTGGTTGGCAAAACAGTGAAGCGAATCAGTCTTAGTGAACCACAATTGGAGAAAGTGGTTGAGGAATCTCCTGAGCTTCTTGTCAAGTGAGAACACCCTTTCTGGATCCACTTTGTAATTTGATATTTGACCTCATTGGTTTTTCTACATCACACTGTATCTAGATTCTAGATCAGCAATTGCAACGTTTCCATGTTCTTGAACAGTTGATTCAAACTCTTGTTGCAGAATCAATCTTGTAGTCAATCAGTTCAGCTCAGTTAGATTATTGATCTGTCTCAAACTGATTTGAACCAAAAGCTTGTAGGCATGAAAAGATGATCCTCCAAGCTGTTCCAACAGAGGATGGGCTGAAGCACCTTGACTCAGATGGTGGCACAATCTGAAATCACAAAAATCCTTAACCCTAAAAAATCTGTAATCCTAGTTGCTGGATAAAAACCGTAACAGACATATTGTAGCTTTGAATCTGAAAACTTCATTACTTAATGAGCCTTAACATTGCAGAAAATTGCATGGAAGAACTCAGAACAGATTGTAGCTTTGATTCTCAAAACTTCCTTGACAAGACTTAAGATTCAAGAAATTGCATAGCAGAACTTGACTAAATTGTAGCTTTGAATCTCAAGACTTCTGAGTTTGTACTTGGTGAGACTTGAGACTTAAGAACTTGCACGGCAGATCTCGAACAAATTGTAGCTTTGAATCTCAAGACTTCCAGGCTCTTGGTGAGGTTTAAGAATTTGGATGGCAGAACTTGAACAAATTGTAGCTTTGAATCTCAAGACTTCCAAGTACTTAGTGAGGTGTGAGATTTAAGAACTTGCACATAAGAACTCAAAATTCTGATTACCAAACTGGACAGGTTTACACAGAGGAATATTGTTCGAGTTTATCCTTCTGGCATGCGAGTGGATTCCTCAAATTACAGCCCAATTCTGGGTTGGACACACGGAGCTCAAATGGTGGCTCTCAACATGCAGGTAAACAGCATCTACAGTTTCGTTTTTCAGTAAGTCTTGCTAGATGGAGCATCATGATTATTGCAATTTACTATCATATGCTGGGTTCCATTCCAATGCAAATGTATCAGATGGATTTTGATTTTTCTGTGAGATGTTTGCAAAATTTGAAGCTCACTTCTATGTCTACTAAATTGGTTTTCAGATGTTATTATAACACAAATTTGTGGATGCTTTTTTCCAGGGGTATGGAAAGCACCTTTGGCTACTCCATGGTTTCTTTAAAGCAAATGGAGGATGTGGGTATGTCAAGAAACCAGATTTCCTGCTTGAACTGGGTAAAGATGGTGAAGTCTTTAATCCTCTGAAACCACGACCAGTGAAGACAACCTTGAAGGTGATGTAAATTTTACACTGGGCCTTCAAGTAGAAAATTCAAGGCAAAGCTTCAATCAAACGACTTGCACTCTTTTTTCTTATTTTCTTTTCTGCGGGTTTCATTGGAACTGAACACTCTGTTACCTTCAAAGTATTTTTGTCTGGAGTTTCCTCTGCAATCTCATGAATATTCCTTTCTTTTAAGGCTAAGTCTCCAATCCAAAGATTTTTGTGTCAGGTGGGGATTCGGAGCTTGGACTTTTTGACCTCAGCAACAATAGAGAAAACCTTTACTAAACTCTTTTGTTTTGTTTGTCTTTCAACTGATGGTGTTTGGGGAATTTGGGGTTCAGGTAAAAGTGCTGACATGCCTTGGGTGGAAGGAGCGATCCAGCAAACACCACCCATCGCCAGACTTTTACATCCGGGTATTTAACTTGTCCCAGGTTTCTTCACCCATTTGTTCATGTCAGAAGTGGAGATTCCAATGGGGTTAAGATGGAGACATGTGGGCTAGTCAAAAATCTTTTGAGTTGTAAATCGAGTTTGATGGAGATGATGTGTGGCAGTCAAAATGTTTTGAGAAGTAGATGGAGTTTGTTTGCTCATCAGAGATACCATCAGAAAGAGAAGTAAAAAAAATCACAAAACTCCAAGAGTGGAAATGTTTGGTTGCAGATGGGGATTGCAGGAGTTCCAGCTGACAGTGTTATGAAGAAAACAAAGGTTGTGGAGGATAGTTGGACACCGACATGGGATACAGAGTTTGAGTTCCCCTTGACAGTACCAGAATTGGCACTTTTACGCATTGAAGTCAAAGAAGAGAAATACATGAAAGATGACTTCGAAGGCCAGTCTTGCCTCCCAATCTCTGAGCTGAAGAGTGGGTACCGATGCGTCCAAGTGTTGGACAAAAAAGGCTTTCCACTGGCAGGTGTGCGAATGTTGCTTCATTTTCAACTGAACACCACAACCTCATCATGATGAGGAAAACAAACAAAATCTGAAAACTATCTCATCTTCCCTTCCCACTAACAAGACTTGTTGTAATCAATCTTTTTTGATAATGGTAGATTTTTGTGCCGCACATAATATGGAAATTGTAGAGAGTACTTTTGTAACAAAAGTTACAGTTGTAACTCAAGACTTTTATTGCTCAATATGCACAAAGAAGCTCCCTTTTTTCCCAACCCCCTTGAAGCAATTGAGAAAACACAAAAATCTCAGTGGAAATGCAAAATTCATACAAACTAGTCCAAATTTTGTTGGATGAGAGAAGTGGATGCTCACGGATAAACTTTATTATGAGCAAATTGTTGGATGAGCAGTCAAACACTCATGGATGAACTTTATCATGAGCAAATTGTTGGATGAGAAGTCAAACACTCATGGATGAACTTTATCATGAGCAAATTGTTGGATGAGAAGTCAAACACTCCTGGATGAACTTTATTTATGAGCAACAAGCTAAAATTAAGTGAAATGTCTTGCTTTTAAAATTAACTAAAAAGTGTTATTGCAAACCATCAGTAAATGTTTTTCAACAAACAAATTTTGTCATTTTTTCCACACACAAATTTGGAAGAATTTGGTAAATTTTGTTCTTCTAGTGTAAAATCAACTAATTTTGCTTTTTTTCTTTTGGAAAATTTCACCAAATTTTCAATATCACATAACCAAATAATAATAATAAATATATATATAATTTTTAAAAAACCCCTGTTTGCAATGTGAATTTTTGCTTGCTGTCAGTCCCCAGTTGCATGATGAACAGATTTTTCAAAACTACACTCTGGAATCTCAAGACACAAGACTCTAACTAAATGTGGGGAATTAAGAAAGGGGGAGAGAAAATTGTTCTAGAGAAAATGCATGAGAAAATGTTTCTCATATTCTTGTCTCCAAGGAAATGGTGTAAAAATACACAAGGGCCATGCATCATCCATGGCATTTTGCATTAATTGTATTTTAGATTTCAATTACATTTACAAATGCAATAAATAATAACTTTATATTATTATTCTTGTAAACACTAAAGGTCCAGCCATACCTACAGTTTATCTCAATGTTAAAAATAAAGTTAGAATATTAATAAATTTCGTGTTGACGCCACACTTGAAATGTTAGATAACACCAAATCCTACACGGCAATAGGTTTATAGCACCAAGTGTTAAGTTAGTGTTAATAGCAACGTTACATAACACGAAGTGTTAAAATATTTTGTTATTTTTTCCAAAGAATGTGAACAAAGTCAAGTGTTATTTTGGTGTTAGCTATATCTGGTTCAAAAATGGCGAGTTAAGTTTGTGTTAGGTAGCAATGGCACCATGGCGACCTTAAGACCCTTGCCCACCTTTGCCACTCTATTTTCTTTACAATTCCTGAGCAATCATGTGCAACAATCAGCTATGGAAGCCAATGTTGGAAGCAAAGAGTTCCACATAAAATGCTCCTCTACTTTCATGATTTGGCATTGCTTTGTAAAGAGTGAAGAACATTAATTGGAAATTGTTGTAAATGAACATCAATCAAGAGAGATCAGCAAAGTGTCAAGAAGAAGAGCACTAAAAACCTACTAGAAATGAGCATGAAGCGGATACACTAGCACCAGAGAATGTCCTTTGAAGCTCTGTAATCAAAGTAGAAAAACTGTTAACACCTTCTAGAAAATAAACATAAAACATTTCCAAATTGGAGCTTTAATGAAATTTCATGTATTGATTCTACTGTGTTCGTAAGAGAATGCTTGAGTCATATATTGTTATCTGATGTTGTGCGTGTTGAATTTCACTACGATTTCGATGTGTTCCAATTGGTTTGAAATGTTCAATGTTATGATATACCAAATGATATGCACCGATGATATCGTTGTTAACCCACCTTTTCACATGAAGTTCACATGGTTCTACCTCATACATTGAATCCTTAGACCCATTGAAGATCTTTGGAGTTTTCACCTACAATTGTATTTCCATTGACATGTGCAGAATGAAAAGACTACACAAAGGGGGGGAAATATCTATATATGAAATCCCCAACCTCCTCATCTCCAACCCTCTGGTCTCCATCATCTTCACCTCCAATCATTGAAGACCAGAACCACAAACCATTCCATAGGAAATTTCTTTTTGGAAACTGGTTGGAGGCTCTGTTGTTCAAAGTTTCAGGTATAATTATAAGGATTAAAAAAGAAAAAAAAGTAGTGGAGGATTCCTAAACCATAACCCAATTCCAGTCTGAAAGCTAAACTTCCGAGCTTTCAAGACTGAAACATGCAACAGCTGCATGACCAGTTGAAAATGCAAGGGTCTGTGTTTCATTCTTAACCATCATCTAGCAATGAGCAGGTTGAAAAACAAAAACTCCTGGATGATGCCACAATAGACATGTGTTCCATTGTCACGTGCAGCTCCTTTATTTTTTCCTGACAAACATTTTGGATTTTCATGGCCTCTGTGATAGGTTTTTTTACAATAGGCTAACAAAAGTTTAGCATTGTGTGTTGTTTAGTTCAACACACAGTTTACAGGATTATCTTTACATGTGTAACCTTCTCTAGCATTTCTACCCCCACCCCTAATAACTCGATAGTGGCCACTTAACGAGCATAAAAACAAAATATTACAATCGTAAAATAAGAAACTTGCACAAGTTCATCATATGCACACCATCCAGTACTCACAGCTCAATACTCTGTTGTGCAGGCTGCTCTCCATCCTTTGCCCAACGAATCCTGCATCACACAAACTTATCTTCACATATTTCTGAGACTTTATAACTTTATGTCACCAAATTGTAGATCCTCCCACAACAAAACATTCCTTTGTTCATGTAATTTCTGCCTGTGGCATGGCCCTCAGCATCAGAAAATGCATTGGACATTTTGAAGCAAATAGCAACCAGACTACTGTGGGATTGCACCATTGAATTCCAGAAGATTTGGGTGATGAACCCTTGTCCCATGGAATAGAATCTGATGGGGTAGTTGGAAATTTTGAGAAACAACCCAATCACAGAAGAAGTCCATAACAGTAAAATTAAACTCTGCTTCAAGGTGAAGTTGGTTTTGTGTCTGTTTGAGACTGTTTTGGAATGTAAGAGCTCTTTGCTTGCATGTCAGTTGGAAACCCAAATTCTTAGAAAGGAAGTTTTGTTGTGCTTCTTCTGCATAATAAATGGAGAGAACTCCAGATTGTACAGTGCATCAACAATCTAGAGTCAAAGGTATCACCAACCAAAAGAATGGGAGAAAACCAAAGACGAGTGGAACTAGTGGGCTCATGCACATCTTGGTTATAGGTCAAACTGCAGCCCAAATCAGTAGCAACCCCTAAGATGAGTCAAGTATAATGTGTAATAAGATGCAATAACTTACACAGATATTTACCTAGAAGGAAGCCTTAAAGATGCAGCAGCAATTAGTGGTGAAATCTTACAGAAGCTTGTATGCAGAGGGGAAAGGAGTGACGTCAGATCACAAGCTCATCCTCAAGGTAGCTATACTCAAATGTGAACTCTGTCTTTATCCGTTGACACCTTTCGAACATCCCAAAGCAACACCCACCAGCAAGGTATCAATAATCAGCATGTGAGGCTTGTGAAGCATTTGAGAACAAATCAATTTCTTAAAATCTGGCTCTACCTGGATACAAAGATTTCAAAAGAAAACAGTGGCTGACAAGCAATGTAACATAAGATAATGGTTACTGGTCCAAATGACCCCCGACAGAGAGAAAGAAACATCAGCTGTATAATGTCAACCTCAATAAAAAAATTAGAGACTCACCAGCCTTGTTGGAAGTCATCATGCACAATATGAAAGTCAAAGTACACATAGGTACCCTGTTCATATTCATCTGTTGTGATCTTTGGCTCTTCATGACGCTGAAACCATGTGTTGTACTTCTTGTGATATCTCCAAGATTGCTTCTTCAGCTCCCTTGCTGCCAGATACTGCTGATATGTCCCCTGCAAGTAAAAACAAAGTTCTTCTGAAGACAAAATTAAAACAATTCCATATGCAACTTCAAGCATGAAACATAAGTTGTATACAAAATAGAAATATAACTACTTGCTATACACCTGTGGCAGAATAAATTATGCTCAGAAACACATGCTTCAAATGTGCACAATAGCCAACAGAGATAGAGGGAGTAGACCAAACCTGCTGGTAGTAGAAGGCAAAGAAGAGCACATCTGTGTCCAGTCGCTCCCACAGGGCTGGATTATCTACAATAGGTGCTTGAGCTTGTGGATAGCTGGATGGAGTTGCAGCTGGGTTCCTCTGCATACAACAGTCCAGATCACAATGAGTCAAATTAGGTTGACACTAATTAAAAAGAAAAATGAAGATTAAGGAAAACACTAAGGCCACAGGAGCCTGGAACAACATAAGCAGAAAACAGGAAACATTCAACACAGTAAAGAGAGAGACCCAAACAGAAGAACAACCACAGAGTTGATGATTGGTTGACATTGAATATTCCAGCTCAAAACAGAGGGAGGATAATAAGAGCTGAACAGCATCACCTAGAAAGCTCAAAGAAAATTCAAACAGGAAAACCACAGTAAATATGAGCAACTACTCAAGTGCAGAAGAGAGCAAAAAGTTTACTGGGATGTAGCTTCTGGGTCGCTCAGAGTCTTTTGGCAAGGGAAGTTTGCGATATGCAGCCTCTAAGGCCTGTGA
>Ga0116231_10010614_pt1 | contig 14701 bp, 13 predicted proteins | sample S1TSphgellanicum_2_FD_89695 | JGI IMG/M metagenome (GOLD analysis project Ga0116231, IMG submission 89695) | Host-associated microbial communities from peat moss isolated from Minnesota, USA - S1T2_Fd - Sphagnum magellanicum MG | ecosystem: Host-associated > Plants > Peat moss > Unclassified...
CCTGGTGGCCGAGGACAACGCCACGAACCGGCTGGTGGCGACCCGGATGCTGGAGCGGATCGGCCACAAGGTCGATGCGGTGCCCGACGGTCGCGAGGCGGTCGCCGCCGTACAGAGCGGCCAATACGACGTGGTGCTGATGGATCTGATGATGCCCGAGATGGACGGCCTCGCCGCCACGGCGGCGATCCGCGCCCTGCCCGGCGACCTCTCCAAAATCCCGATCGTGGGGCTGACCGCCGCGGATTCACGCGGCGACGAGACGGCCTGCCGCGCGGCCGGCATGGACCATTTCGCCACCAAGCCGATCACCGCGACCCGCCTCGCCGAGGCGATCACCATCGTTACCGCCGGCCGCACGCCCCGCAACGCTCCTCCGGAGCGGGCCGCGCCGGTGGAGAACCGCACCTTCGATCCGGCCGTTCTGGATGAACTGGTGCGCGAACTCGGCGCCGACGTCGCGGCCGAGGTGGTGCGCATGTTCGTCGAGAACGCGGGCCGCGAGATCGCCACCATCCGCGATCTGGTCGGCCAAGCTTCCAACACGGAGGTCGCGCGCCTCGCCCATTCGATGGCCAACACCGCGCGCAGCGTCGGTCTGCTGCGGGTGGCGCGTGCGGCGGGGGATATCGGCATAGGACTGGTCACCCGCGAGCAGGTCGGCGCCCTGGAGGCGCTGCTCTGGGCCGGGATCGAGGAACTGCGCATGTGGCGGCCGTGATCCCGACAGCCTGCCTCAGGCGACCGGCGACGTTGCCCGGATGTCGGCCTCGACCCGGGCGCGCAATGCGTCGGTCACCTTGGGCGTGGCGCCGAACCAGCGGGCGAAGCCGGGCACGGCTTGTTGCAGCAGCATCCCCAGCCCATCGACGGTGCGATGCCCGCGGCGTCGCGCCGCTGCCAGCAACGGCGTCTCAAGCGGCACATACACCACATCATGCACCACCGCGGAGGCCTTCAAGGGCGCGAGATCGATGATCAGGGGCGCCTTGCCCAACATTCCGAGCGAGGTCGTGTTGACCAGAAGGTCAGTCCGGGGCAGCAACTCCAGCAGTTCGTCCCATGAATGGACGCGAACGCGTGGGCCGAAATGCCGGGCGAGCGTATCCGCGGTCTCGCGCGTGCGATTGACGACCGCCACGTCCATGTTTCGCCCGAGTAACCCATAAACGGCGGCCCGCGCCGCTCCGCCGGCCCCTAGCACGAGGGCTTGGCCGGCGCCGTTGTCCCATCCGGGGGCGCGATCATCGAGATTGCCGATGAACCCGACAGCGTCGGTGTTGCCGCCGACCAGCGCGTCGCCTTCGAACCACAGCGTGTTCACCGCGCCGATGGACTCCGCCGCCGCGTCGCACCGCGCGACCAGGCGAAACACCGATTGCTTGTGCGGCACGGTGACGTTGCCGCCGACATACCCCGCCTTCCGCATGCCTAAGATGAACCGGTCGAGGCCATCGGGCGTGACCTCCGCCAGCTCATAGGCGCCATCCAGCCCTAATTCGTGCAGCCAATGGCCATGTACCATCGGAGAGCGGGAATGGCCGATCGGATAGCCGATGACGCAGGCGCGCGGCACGACATGGTTGGACGAGGCGTTCACCCCATCATGATCGATCCGGCGTGTGGCTAAATCTTGTCCGGCGCCAGTTCGGACCCGAGCGTGTAGCATTTCGTCGGATGATGCGCGGCAAGCGAACTCTGCACGCCCACCGCCAGGAGCGTGACCAGGCCGACCGCCAGAGCCGCAGTCAACCCATACTCGACGGACAAGGCGCCCCGCCGGTCCCTAAGTGAGTTCAAAGCAAGTCTTGATAATTGTCTCAATTTTCGAAGCCCCTCTCAGAATATACAAGAAGCTCGCCATTCCCGTTTCTGAACGGCAACTCAGTTCGGCTGGCCGTCAACACGCGAAAACTCTTTGACAAGGGCGAAATCACGACAATCCGCGCCGCACGTTCACCTAACCATTGATTAACCTCTTCAGCTTGGGCGTTCAATGGGAGAAGCCCGAAAGGATCAATAAAAGTTATATCCCGAGACAAGTCCATTATTTCAGCGTGAACCAGCATCGGCAGATTGGGAGGAGGACGGATCGCGCCCAGGCGAAGGTCAATCCGTCCAGGCGTTTCTTCGGCTGCTGGATTGAGCGGCCATCCGGACGCCTGCATTCGCCGCGCCGAAGCCATGGCTCCCGCGGCGCTCGACGATCTCGAAAAAGAAACGGCCAGCGAAGGCCTCCGTATAGGCGTGGATGAACTCGCCGCCCTCGTCGCGGTCGTAGAGAAGATGCAGGTCGCGCAGCGCCGCCAGGGTTTCGTCGTCCAGCCCCCATCGCGCGGCGAGATCCTCGTAGTAGTTCGCCGGGATCGAGAGCATCCGCGCGCCCTCTCCGGAGGCCGCCCGCACCGTCTCCGCCACGCTGCCGGACGCGAAGGCGATGTGATGCACGCCCGCCCCGGCGTAGGCCGAGACGAACCGCCCGGTCGCTGTCTCGCGGCTTTCGGAAATGTTCAGCGGCAGCCGCACGCTGCCATCGGGGCTGATCATGGCGCGGCTGCGGATCAGGCCGAACGGATCGGGAATTTCCACCAGCTTCTCGGCCGTGAAGCCGAACACGGCGCGCCAGAACAGTACCGCGCCATCCATCCGCCCGACGGGCAGCGCCTGGGCGACATGATCCACGCCGGTCAGATCGCCCGGCACGCCGCCATCCGGCGGTAGCCTGAAATCGTCCTCCCAGATGGTCCGCCCCGAGGCATCGGGCTGCACCAGATGCACCAGCGTGCCGTCGGGCGCGCGCACGGCGGGAATGCTCCGCTCGCCGCTCCCCACACGTCCCAGCCAGGGCGGGCACAGCAGCGCCTCGGCCCGGGCGAGCGCGGCGGCGACATCGTCCACGCGCAGCGCCATGGCGCACACCGAGGGGCCGTGCAGCTGAAAATGCTCGGCGGCGGCGCTGTCCTGCTCGCGGTTGAGCACGAGATTGGCCGCCCCGTTGCGATAGAGATCGACGTCCTTGGACCGATGCGTCCCGGCATGGCGAAAACCGAGCGTGGCCAGGAAGCCCGCGAGTTCCGCGCCGCTCGCCTCGTCGACCGCGAATTCGAGGAACTCGATGCCGTGGATGAGCGGCGGCGGCGGTAATTCGGAGGCGCCGGCCTCCGCCGCCACCAGCACCAGCGAGCGCAACCCGTCCCGCGCCGTCAGCCGCGCCGGGGCCGCGCGGAACTCGTCGTTGAAGATTTCCAATGAGATCGGTCCCGCATAGCCGGAGGCCAGAACCGCGCGCAGAAACCCCGCCACATCGAGGCCGCCCTGGCCGGGGAAATTGCGATGATGGCGGCTCCAGGACAGCACATCCATCGACAGTAGCGGCGCATCGGCCATCTGCACGAAGAAGATCCGCTCGCCGGGAAGATCGGCGATCCCGGCTGGATCGTCGCCCAGCGCCAGGGTGTGGAAACTGTCCACGATCAGCCCCAGCGCGGGATGCGCCGCATGCTCCACGATCTTCCACGCGTGCCGCCATCGCTTGACGTTGCGGCCCCAGGCCAGCGCCTCGTATCCCACGCGAAGCCCCCGCCGCGCGGCCCGCTCGGCCATTTCGGCGAGGTCCGCCGCCGCCCGCTGATCGTCGTCGATGGCGCTGGGCTGGGTGTTGCTGCACACCAGAATCAACTCGGTGCCAAGCTGCTGCATCACGTCGAATTTCCGCTCGGCGCGGTCGAGATTGCGGCTCCGGATCGGGTCCGGCATCGCCTCGAAATCGCGGAACGGCTGAAAGATGGTGATGGCGAGGCCCAGATCGGCGGCGATGCGGCGGATTTCCTCCGGCGATCCGTCGAAGGTCAGCAGATCGTTCTCGAAAATCTCGACGCCCTCGAACCCCACGGAAGCCGCCGCCTCCAGCTTGTCGGGCAGCGTGCCGCTGAGCGATACGGTGGCGATCGAGCGGGGATGGGTCGGTTGGTTCGACCGTGGAACCGGCGTCGTCATCTGGCCTGTCACTGAAACTGCCTTGCGCTGTTGCGGATCGCCCAGGCCGCCGCGCCAACGGCAACCATCCCCAGTGTGCGCGAGGATCAGGGGCGCGCGCGAGACCCCGCGCCGCGCGCCGAGCGTGCCTCCTCATCCTTGCCGGATCGCGCGGACGAACTTTATTGATGTTAGCCGTCCGATTTGACCGCACGGGAACCCAACCATGCCCCCGATGTCCTCCGCGCTCTCGCCCCGGGAACTGCTCGGTCCGGCCACAACGCGGGCGGGCGCCGCGCCACGTCGCCACACCCTCTCACCCATGGCCTTGCGCGCGATGCTCTTCGGCGGGGTGCTGATCGCCGGCGCCCTCGGCTACATTTCGACCAATGGGGAAGCGGCGTCGCGCGCGGCCATCGGTGCTGGCGAGGAGCTCACACGGCTTCTGCGCATGATGACGCTGCTCAAGGTGGCGCTTGGCGCCGGCGCGCTCGCGCTGGTCTCGGTGCGGTTTCGCTTTCCGATTTCGCGGCCCCTGGCGTTCAGCTACGTCGCCGCTGGAACGGTGATGGCCGCTGGGCCGGGCGTGATGTGGAACATGGCGCATATCGGCCTGGGCGCGCTGCTCCTGCACGGCGGCCTCGCATCGCTGTTCGCACTCGCCTGGATCGACGGCGGCACGACGTGGCGGCTGAGTCGGCGCGCCTGATCAGCTACCGTCCGCTGCGTCGCTAAGGGTAATCCTCGGTCGGGATCCCGTTGGCCCGCAATTCGATGGCGTCATACCAGCGGATCGAGGCGGCATGCGTGTTCACGATGGTCGCCGTGGCGTCCAGGGCGTAGCCGAGGTTAGTCAGCCAAGCTCGGAGATACATGTCGTAATCATGCGTCTCGGTGCGCTGCGCGCCCTGGATCAGCGCCATGGCGTGAAACCCGATCTGCGCGCCGGCGCCCAGCATCCGCGTCTGTCCCGCGAGCCAGATCATCGCGCAGGCCGAGGCGCAGCTACCGCCCGACGGCACCAGCGTGGACCAGCCACGCTCCCTGATCTCGCTGCCAATGGCCAGGGCGGGCCCGACACTGCCGCCCGGTCCAGTCGTGATCACCACGGCCCGGGACAGCTTGACGGCCACCTCGTCGAACGCCCGGTCGTCGCCCGGCTGGATCACGCCAGTGAGCAGAAGGCCGATGCCATGTCCGTCAGGCATCTCGATCGGCGTGAACTGGGCCGCATGGAGGTAGCCGCAATGGGCCAGCAGCGTCGCCATCGTCAGAATTGTCAACACGCGCCGCATCGGCCTCTCGTCCTCCACTGAGAACGACAGATTATCAGCAGCGGCGCCGTTCTACATCGTTGCGATTTCCACCGTGCCGCACCAATCGGCGATAAATCCAGCAATGATAAGTGTTGTTTGCTTCAACATCGCGAGATCGGCCCGCTCGTCGAAGCCATGCGATCCCTGACCGCCGGGCCCGTAGCAGAGCGCCTTGACGTTGTAATACAAGTCATAGAACCGGGTGTCGTTGACTGCGGTGCCCAACCGCGCGGTCATCTTCGTGCCGAGAATATCCTCATGCACCTGGCCCAACACGGCCTCGGCCTCGCTGCCGGGATGCAGCACATGCGCGTCGGCCTGGAACCCGTTCCAGATCACTTCGGGCGGATTGTTGGCCAGAAAATGGTCGCCGCGCGCGGCCTCGGCCACGGTCCTCAACACCTCGTCCCGGGCTTCCTCCAGCGTGGTGCCCGGCAGCAGCCCGATGCGGCAATCCACCTCGCACCAGGCGGGCGTGGAACTGCCCCAATCCCCGCCGCGGATCACGCCGGGGTTGAACTTCACCGGGTCCGGAACGTCCTTGTACCACTCATGCGTCCTGGCGCGCTCGTTGATGCGCGCCGTGAGCTCGTAAATGGCGTTGATCAGCACATAGGCGGACATGATGGCGTTGCTGCCGGTCTGCGCGTGGGCGACATGAACGGGGATGCCCCTCACCCGCAGCCGGAACCACATCACCCCCACCGAGGCGCGGGCGAGGACGTTCGCCGTCGGCTCGGGGATCAGGCAGGCCTCCGCGCGATAGCCCCGCGCGAGGGTGGAGAGCGCGCCGTTGCCGGTGCATTCCTCTTCGGTCACCGTCTCGACATACACGTCCGCCGCCGGGGCGAGGCCGGCGGTGCGGAGCGCGTCCATGGCGAAGACCATCGCCGAGACGCCTTGCTTCATGTCGTTGGCGCCGCGGCCATACAGATACCCGTCCCTGACCACGGGCTCGAAGGGCGGGCGCGTCCACATCTCGGCCGGGCCCGCCGGGACAACATCGACATGGCCCTGAAGTATCAGGCTGCGCCCCTTTGTGGTCGGGGGCCGGACCGTCGCGACCACCTGGACGGCGCGCGTGTAGTCGGTGTCCATCACCGGCGAATGGCCGGGCAGATGGTCCATGCTCACCTGATCGAGCGTGTAGCGATCCACGCTCCAGCCGCGTTCGGCGAAGCCGCGCGCGATCCAGTCCTGGCAGGGCCCTTCCTGGCCGCGCAGACTCGGGAAGCTCACGAGTTGTTTCAGCCACGCGACCTGACGGTCCCAGTTGGCGTCGATGGCCGCCGCAAGTCTCGTTTTCAGGTCATGGTCGGGCATCGTCGTCTCCGCGTGCGAACGAGGGCTGGTGGGTCAGGAACCCGCTGGATGAGGGGGTGCCAGATCGTAGAGTCGCGGCGCGCGCCGCCCGCCTTGCGCCTCACCGTGGGTCACGGGCCGTTGCGGCACATCCGCGCGCCAGGCCTCGGGAGCGACCGCCCGTCCGTTGGCCAGGATCCAGTCATGCAGGGCGATCGACGCGCCACCCGGCCGCGCGGTGCCCGGCCCATCCGGACCGAGCATCACGTACCGCAACTCTCCGGCCGCGACGAGGCGCGCGAGATCGGCGGTGGTCAGGATCGGGATCGAACCGATAAAACCGCCGATAGCCATCACCGGGGCGCCGGTCCGCGCGATGATGGGCGCGGCCTCGCGAGCGGTGGCGGTGGCCAGAAGCCAGCGCGCGCCGCCGCGGTGTTCGGCCAGAAACGCCAGCAGCCGGGAATTTTCCGGCACGGCCCAGCCACGCCCGCCCGCGCCGCCCGCGAAGCGCAGTGCAGGCGCCGGCGCGAGATGCGCGATGGGCGCGCCGCCCGCGCTGGGCGAAAGGATCGTCCCGATCGCCCAGGCCCCGGGCGCCGCCAGCAGCGCGATTACCCCGAGCGCCAGCGCGGCGCGGGTTCGCCCATGCCCCAGCATCAACAGACCGCAGACGATCAGCGCGCCCACGACCGGGATCGCACCGATCCAGAGCTTCAAATTGGTCAGCGGCGCGATGCCCCAGACGATCATGGCCTGCCAGGCGGCGGTCACCAGCAACGCGGCGATGATGGAAGCCGGCGTCCGCAGGCGCGTGACCCCGATGGCGGCCAGCGCCGCCAGCGCCGGGGCGAGGGGGGCGAGATAGTAAGGCTGAAAGATGCCGCCGGCCGAACTGTAGACGGCGGCGCAGGACAATACCCATACGGACCAGAACGCGACGGATTGCCGTGACGCGTCGAGCGGAAGCGTCATGCGCGGCCCGCGCAGGCCAAGCGCCAGGCCGGCCAGCGCCAGGGGAAACAGCCAGGCCAGCTGGCTCGCAAGGCGCGGATCGGCCAGACGCAGCGGCCCGGCCGGCACGCCGCCAAACACACGCGGCGCCGCAGCGCCTGTGCCTGTGCCTGATTGGGGTTCACGAAACCCGCCGCGCCGCCATGCCGGCCGGATGAAGCGATCCATCGCATTGTGGCCGATGGCGAGTTCCAGCACCGAGTTCTCCCGCGTGCTGTCCACGTACGGCCGTTCGTCGGGCGGGGTGAGTTCGTCGAGCAGCGGCCAGGACAGCGACACCGCGCCCAGCACCAGGCCCGCCGCCACGAGATGGGCGAGGCGACGGCGGCGGGAGACCGGCGCGCCGAGCCAGTACACCGCGATGAACGCCGGCGCGACCACCATCGCGGCCAGCATCTTGACGTTGAAGCCGATCCCCAGCGCCACGGCCGCCAGCAGCAGCCACCCGAGGCGCCCGCGCTCCGCCGCCAGCAGCAGCGGCCACGCCGCGAGCAGCATCGTCAGCACGAGACAGCCATCGGTGTTATTCGACCGGTCCACCGCGATACTCAGCGGCGTGACCGCGAGAAACAGCGCGGCCAGCAGGCCGGCACCTGCGCCGAACCGGCGTGCCACGAGGTGATACAGCAGACCGATTGCGGCCACGCCTTCGAACACCTGAGGCAGACGCAGCCCAAGACCGTCAAATCCGAAAAGCTTCACCCAGGCGGCCTGGATCCAGAACGCCACCGGCGGCTTGTCCACCGCCAGGAACCCCTCCGGATCGAAGGACGCGAACAGGAAATTGTGCCAGTTCTCCGACATGCTGCGCACGGCCGCGGCATAATAGGGGGTCAGGAACCCGCTATGCTCGATCCGCGCCAGGCGCAGAACGAGGGCCAGAACCAGCACGCAGGCAAGCCCCGCCCGGGCCGGCCAGGCGGCGGGAATCCGCCGCTCCGTGCCCTCGCGCGCCGCCGCCACGGGCAAGCGGTCAGGCCTTGTGGATCGGATCGACCCAGGCGACCGATTCAGGCTTCTCGACGGGTTCGATGTCCAGATTCACCACCACCGCCTCATTGTCGCTGCGCACCAGCACGCATTCCAGCGTCTCGTCGGGGCTCGCGTTGATCTCCTGATGGGGAACGTAGGGCGGGATATAGATAAAGTCGCCCGGGCCGGCCTCGGCGGTGAATTCGAGCGCCTCGCCCCAGCGCATCCGCGCCTTGCCCTTCACCACATAGATCACGCTCTCAAGCGCGCCGTGGTGATGCGCCCCGGTCTTGGCGTTGGCGTGGATATGCACGGTGCCCGCCCAGAGTTTCTGGGCCCCCACCCGGGCGAAATTGATCGCCGCGGCACGGTTCATCCCCGGCGTCTGCGCCGTGTTGACGTCCAGCGAGTTCGCCGGAACGACCCGCACCCCGTCATGTTTCCAGTCCGTCATGCCCTCTCCCGCCATGCGCTTCGAGGCCATCACATAGGATGTCCGCTGGCGTCTGGCGACCCGCTTCGGCGCCCCCTCGGTCGAGACGCGCCGCATCCGCTCTTGCCGCGCCGCGTGGCATCGGCCATTTCCGAATGCGCGAAGACGTAAGGAGAGTGCCTATGCTGACGAAGCAGGTCTACCGCGACGCCATGGCCCGCTTCGGCGCCGCCGTCAGCGTGATAACGTCCGATGGGCCGGGCGGGCGGTGCGCCTTCACCGGCTCCGCCGTGTGCAGCGTGACGGACGACCCGCCCACCCTGCTGGTGTGCATGAATCGCGGCAGCGACTCCCATCCCGGCTTCACCGCCAACGGCGTGCTGTGCGTGAACACGCTCACCCCGGCGCAGGAGCGCCTCTCGCCGATGTTCGCCGGCTTCACCGAACACGACATGGACGCCCGCTTCGCCGAGGCCGGATGGTCCACCCTCGTCACCGGCGCGCCGGTTCTGGACGGGGCGCTGGTGTCGTTCGACTGCCGCATCGTGCAGACCACCGATGTCGGCACGCACAGCGTGTTCTTCTGCAAGGTGGAAGCCGTTCAGTCGGGCCCCGTGCATGAGGGGCTGATCTATTTCGGCCGCGACTACCACCCGATCCGCCGCCGCGAGGCCGGCTGAGGCACAGCGGCGGTCACACCAGGATCGCCGCCAACTCCGACATGGTGGGCAGGGCGGCGAAGGCGCCACGCCGCGTGACCGTGATGGCGGCGGCGCGCTGGGCGGCCTGGACCGCGACGGGCCATCCATCTCCCGCGGCGAACCTTGCCGCCAGCATGCCGCAGAACGTGTCGCCCGCGCCGGTGGTGTCCACCGCATCGACGCGGAGCCCGGGCACCGCCGTGATGCCGGCCGCGTCCGCCACCACGCAACCCGCCGCGCCCAGCGTCACGAGCGCGAGCCCCACGCCGGCCGCGCGCAGCGCCGCCGCCGCCGCGCCGCCGGCCGATCCGGTGATGCCACGCGCCTCGACCTCGTTGACGACGACCACATCGCAAAGGCTCAGCAGCCCGGAGACGGACCATCGCAACGGCGCCGCGTTCAGCATCACGCGCCCGCCTCGCGCGCGGGCGGCTTCCATGGCGCGGCGAGTGGCAGGGAGCGAGAGATTGCCCTGCATGAGCAGAATATCCCCCTCCGTCATGCCGGCGACAAATCGCGCGGCGATGTCGGGCGCCATCGCCGCCGCGCGGGCACCGGCGGTGACGATGGAATTCTCGCCGCCTGGGGCCACCATCAGAATGGACTGATCGGTGTGCTGCTCGCCGCGATGCAGATACAGGGCGAGGAACGGCTCGGCTTCCAGCGCCGCCGCCACAGCGTCGCCATCCGCATCCGCGCCGACCGGTGCCGCGAACAGGACGGTCGCGCCCGCCCGCGCGGCGACCACGGCCTGGTTCAGCCCCTTGCCCCCCGGCGCGCGGTCCACCGCCTCGGCGACCAACGTCTCCCCCGGCTGGGGGAGCCGCGGCAGCTTGAGGGACAGATCGATGCCGGCGTTGCCGAGGACGAAGACGCGGGTCAATTTTGGCTCATGGCGGAGGTTGATCCACATGTCCCGGAGAGAAGTGCGACGATGTGGTTTGTCCGGCTGCAGGGCGGGTTCATGCAGATAGCCAAGCTACCGCGCCGGTATTAGCCGTCATTCGAGTTCAGAGTTATCAAAGTAATCGAGATCAATACGCTTGATGTCTACGGTGCGCGCGACACGCACCCCGACATTAAACCTAATCATTAGCCTCGTTAGCTCGTCTCCATCAATCAAGACCAATCGCAGATGCCCCGACTGCTTTGCCACGGTGATCGCCGTCTTCGAGAATGTAGAAGTGGTGATCAAGACACCCTTTTGGGCACCCTTACCGACCAGAGCCCCCATGAAAGCCTGAACCGCTTCGCTACCAACGGTGTTGCCAGGTTGATATCGCTTAGCCTGTAGATAAACGCGATCGAGGCCGAGTTGGTCCTCTCTGATGACTCCATCGACCCCACCATCACCGGTGCCGCCAAGTTGCTCACCAGCGTCGGCTCGAGATCCGCCGTAACCCATGGCCAACAGAAGATCGACAATCAGCTTCTCGAAAAATGTCGGATTTGCCTCGAGTACACGCGCCAGCAAGGCGTCTCGGAGCGATTCGTGCAGCGTCAATGATGCCGAGGCGATCCGCTCCTCAGGTGTATTGGCCGTCTCGGTAGTCGCACTGACTGGAGCCAGCGTGGGGGCGGTCAGCTCCGTTCTAGCGGACGATGCATCCTCCGACTTCGTCCTGGTGAGAAAGTCACGAAACTGATCAAACTGCTGAAGCAGAGCAGAATCGATTTTCGTTGGATTGCGCGCTAAGACCTCCTGCCCTCGTGCGCTGATTTTCACATGAGCCCGTTTAGGCTGCTCGACCAGACCGGCCTGTTTCAGATACGTCTTGGCCCAATGCACGCGGCTGGTAATGACTGTCATGGTGCCGCTTGGGACCATCTGATCCTGCTCCGCTGGGTGAGACGAAGATCGGCTGCCACGCGGGCGACCAAGTCTCGCATGGTCCACAACTTTTCGGCGCATAGCCGCAGCACAGGCAGCATCAATACATCGTAGGTAGGGATCGGCACAGGATCTCCGGAACTAACGCCGCGTGAAAAGCGCCAGCGGTCACACGATCTCGCCAGAAACTGACGATGCGCGCAATGAGGCCGAGGCAGCGCTCCGTGAACGTTAAGGTATTGGCAGACCAATTGCGACGGAGATGCACGCCATCGCCCTGTGATTATATCGCTCTGGCCATGGCGCATTTGCCCTTATACAATATGACTAGTTTTCTGGTCATATGGGGCGGAGCGTGGTCACTGTCAGTCTGGCTCAGGCAAAGGCGCACCTGAGCGAATTATTGGACAAAGTCGAGGCCGGCGAGGAAGTGGTGGTGACCCGGCACGGCCGCGCCGTCGCGCGCATTCTTTCCGCCTTACGCCCCAAGGAGCCGCTGCCACTCGATGACTTGGCCGTCTTTCGCGCCACGATGCCGCATCTGCGGCGGCCCAGCGCAGAACTGTTGCGGGAGGCGCGAGACGAAGAACTGTAGGTCAGAAGAGATGCTTTACTTCGACACCAGCTTCCTGGCGCCGCTTATTCTGCCAGAAGCCACCAGCGAGAAGGTTTCAGCCTTTGTCCGGGCGTTGAATGGTGACCAGTTGACCGTGAGCCACTGGACGAGGGTCGAATTCTCGTCTCTGCTGGCGAGAGAGGTTCGTATGGGCGGACTGGATGGCCACGCCGCCGTTCAAGCCGGTGCGCGCTTTGAATCCATGTTGAACGTTTCCTTCTTCGTCATACTGCCGAATTCCGATGATTACAGCCTGACCAGACAATATCTCGGCAAATTTGACACAGGACTGCGGGCAGGGGACGCCTTTCATCTGGCAATTGCGAGCAACAATGGCGCGCGGGCGATCTACACACTCGATAAGGGGCTGATCAAGGCCGGCAAAATACTTGGCCTGCCGGTGAAAACGGGAATTACAAAAAGCTAAACATATATGTAGCCCAAATCCGCAACGATGTCGCGGCACCTCTTGGAAACCGGATCTTGGCGGAGGGGATGGGATTCGAACCCACGGTACGCCTTTACGACGTACAACAGATTAGCAATCTGCCGCCTTCAGCCGCTCGGCCACCCCTCCGCCGGAGAGCCGCACACTACTACGGCGTCCGCCTCGCCGTTCTAGGGCGAGCGCCCCCACCCGTCAAACGGCCGAGCCCCGCGAGATACTCCGCCACTCAGCTCAGCGCCACGTCCAGCCCCCGCCGCACCGCCGGGCGCGCGGTCATCGCCGCATACCAGCGCTTCACATGCGGGAAATCGTCCAGGTTCACCTGATGTCGCTCGTGGCGCCACGCCCAGCCGAGGATGGCGAAATCGGCGACCGACAACTCCCCCGCGAAGAACTCCATTTCGGCCAGCCGCCGGTCGGCGACGCCATACAGCCGGCGCGTCTCCTTGCCGTAGCGCTCCAGGCCGTAGCGCCGGTCCTGCTCGTTCTCCACTTGCAGGAAGTGATGCACCTGGCCGGGCATCGGGCCGAAGCCGCCCATCTGCCACATCAGCCATTCCAGCACCGGCACCTGGGCGCGCGGGTCCTCGGGCAGGAATTGGCCGGTCTTGCGGCCGAGATAGAGCAGGATGGCGCCGGACTCGAACACGCTGATCGGCGCGCCGCCCGGCCCGTCAGGGTCCACGATGGCGGGGATGCGGTTATTGGGGCTGATGCGCAGGAAATCCGGATGGAACTGCTCGTTCTGGCCGATATTCACCGGATGCACCTCGTAAGGCAGCCCCATCTCCTCCAGTGCCACGCTGATCTTGCGGCCGTTGGGCGTGTTCCATGTATGCAGTTCGATAGCCATGCCCGTCTCCCCCTGTCGAACCGGCCGATCACCGCCGACCCGCCGCGAATATCCGGCACCCTCGGTGATCCCGCAAACGACGGGCCGTGGCATGCTGTATGCTGGGGTTTCAACCGGTCGAGCAGGGTCAATCATGAGCTACGCCAAAACGCCGCCCATCGTCCTGCCGACCGCATCGACACGCTGGATCCAGCTGGCGCTCGGCCTCGTGTGCATGATGGCCATCTCCAGCCCGCAATATGTCTGGACGCTGTTCACCCGCCCGATCGCCCAGAGCTTCGGGCCCGGCACCTCGCTCGCCGGGCTACAGGTGACGTTCACGCTGCTGATCGTGCTGCAGACCTTCTTCTCCCCGGTGCAGGGCTGGCTGGTCGACCGGTTCGGGCCGCGCCTGCTGATCTCGGTCGGCACCGCGCTCACCGGACTGTCCTGGGTGCTGGCTTCCTACGCCACGTCGCTGACGACGCTGTATCTCACCTATGGCCTGTTCGGCGGCATCGGCACCGGCATCGTCTATGTCGGCGTCGTCGGCCAAATGGTAGGCTGGTTTCCGGATCGGCGAGGCTTCGCGGCCGGCACGGTGGCGGCGGGCTACGGCATGGGCGCGATCGTTACCACATTCCCGATCGCCGACACGCTCGCCGGTTCGGGCTGGCAGGCGGCGATGTTCCAATACGGGCTGATCTTCGGCGTGGTCGGCATTCTCGCGGCCCAAGGGCTGCGCACCGCCCCCGCCGCGCTGCATGAGGGCGACGGCGACGGCATCGAGACGCTCGCCATGCTCCGCACGCCGGTGTTCTGGCTCATGTTCGTGATGATGACGCTGATGTCCACCTCGGGGCTGATGGTGACGTCGCAACTCGCTACCTTCGCGGCGGATTTCGGCATCACCAAAACACTCGTGTTCGGCTTCGCCGCCGTGCCGCTGGCGCTGACCATCGACCGCTTCACCAACGGCCTCACGCGCCCGTTCTTCGGCTGGGTGTCCGACGCGCTCGGACGCGAGAACACGATGGCCCTCGCCTTCGGGCTGGAGGGCGTGGCGATGTTCGTCTGGCTGATCACGCGCGACGACCCGGTGCTGTTCGTGTTGCTGTCCGGCGTCGTGTTCTTCGGCTGGGGCGAGATCTTCTCCCTGTTCCCCTCCACGCTCACCGATACCTTCGGCACCCGCAACGCCACGCGGAACTATGGTTGCCTGTATATCGCCCAGGGCATCGGCTCGATCTTCGGCGGCCCG
>Ga0116231_10010615_pt1 | contig 14700 bp, 9 predicted proteins | sample S1TSphgellanicum_2_FD_89695 | JGI IMG/M metagenome (GOLD analysis project Ga0116231, IMG submission 89695) | Host-associated microbial communities from peat moss isolated from Minnesota, USA - S1T2_Fd - Sphagnum magellanicum MG | ecosystem: Host-associated > Plants > Peat moss > Unclassified...
ATTGCCATTTGAAATATTCTGATAATTTTGGGTTGCCACCAGCATGTGGTACACTATAAAACACCACACCTTTAAGATTGTTCAAAAAAATTTCACAATATTTTTTTTTTTCAAAATCTAAATTATTCATTGGCTGTCGATACACATGTTTGTGGGCTTCAACCACTAAGCTTTTGAATACAAGACCTCCAAAATTGTAAGCAACAATTGCCACCGGTTTGTCCCAAAGCATTCGATAACTACAAAATGCACCAAAATGCACCAAAATCCATTAGTAACATTTTATATGTTAATGTACATGTGTTCAAAAAGTCACAACATCATATATTGTATTTGGTGCAATTTGTCAAAATTGAATATAACAACCTAAGCCATAAGTCAATAGCAAATTTGTTTGTAAATGTTTTTTCCATTTTTCATATGTCTTCATTAGTCTACGTATAAAATGTTCCAACCATGTTTGGGTTAATAAGTTATTACGCACAAGCACGTAGGCATTTACTTTCATGTGTTTATGTACAAATCATCTTTTATGTGTTACATTGAAAAATATATTCAAATACTATAATGGAAGAAATCTGAAGTAAAATATATAATTTTTGAAATTAAATATAATTACAAAAGTGGATTCAATTTTTGTAAATTATATATGTTATTGAACTTAATTTGACTACCAAAGATGAAACTTAAAAAAATTCCCATCATAAATTGCCATTACAACCAAATTGGTTTCCCATGGCTTGATAACAAAAACATAGATTTTGTTAATAATTTATTTTCAACATGAGAATTAACACGAAAGCCCCATTTCATTTCTCCTCAATGAATTTGAGAGTTCCATAATGTTTAAGTTTTGGTGTGTACCACAATAATGCCCCACCTGAACAATTTATTCAAAGATGTCAAAACGCAAGCAATTATATTTAATTGAAACACATGGCAAGGAGTAAGATGCCCATAAATAGGGAGATATTCACACCTTGAATTTATAACCAAGCTTTGAATGAGGTTCTTGCCAATATCAATCACATCATTGTGGACACTTGCAACAACATTAGAATCATATGACAATGACAAAATTCTAACATTGTCATTCAAGTCCTCTGGGATCCACATTTGTGGCCAACATATACCATCATTGGATCGTGTTGTCCATGTTTCCTTCCATTCATCATTAATCCCATAAGCAACCCCATGGAAAAAAATTATGGTCAAATTCGGATTCTCTGAAGTGCAATCGAGATTTAAATCATGCACTGGATATATCTGCAAAAGGAAAAGAAAAAGAAATTTCAAAAAGATTAATCAAATAACTCTTGAAAATAACTTTATCATACATAAAGTTAGAGAAATGCAAGATTCATTGAGTGTACAATCATGATATTTGATATAGTTAATTGAAAATGTGAACTAGAACAAGACAATAATCTATGAATTAAACAATAAAATATTCATCTTGCAACATCATTTAAATTTAACTTTTGATTCTACGACCATATTTATAATTATTTGGGCTTATTACTTTCCTTTCAAAAAATAAAGAGAGTCACAAAAAAAGATGATTTACATGCAAAGTGAGTTTCAAAATATAATTCAAAATTTGAATATCATCACATAATTTTATGATGGCATATATACCAATAAATTTAAGGATTAATGATAAGACTTGGAATTTCAAATTTTGGATTCTTTAATTAAAACTATTTAATATGGTTGATTTCATTTTGCTATGTTTTCTACAAATTCTAACCACCAAGGGCTCCAATTCCTAGGCAATTAGGACACAATCACAAGAGAATTCTTTAATAATTATGTTGTTGGATTTAGATCATTTTAGAGTTGCTCACAATTTACATTGAAAGTTGCAAACCTTATATATTGTATATGTGAACATAGTCAATGCCAATTGACAAATTTTCCTTTCACCAATTCTACTGGTTATACCAAAGTGAGTCCCAAATGTAAGAGTTTGTTTTGATATCACTTCATTTCATATCGACCGATTTAAGTGATGCAATGGAAAGCAAGCAAAATGATTGGTATCCAACAAGGAACCTCATAAACTAATGTAAAATTTCAACTTGTATCTTTGGAAAGCCCAAGAAAAAGACTTGTGTAAAATGAGTTCAATCATAAAAGCAAGAGAATTCACCACATTGTTGCCTTGTCTAGAGATTGAAGGAGCAGTTTCACCAGAGATTGAAGGTGTGTTGATCACACCATGGATTGGAATAACATCCCCTTTTCTTTCTTTTGTTGGCCCTTGTGAAACATCAACACCTCTTCCCTCGCGGTGAGAGAATGAATTTTCCATACCTCCCACTAGTAAAAGTCCATTCATTAACTCCTCTCCTCTATATGTTTCCTCTTCACTTTTTGCTTTCCAAAAACCTGCTAGAAGTCCTTTGCCCCCTCAGAAGCATACACGTTATAAAGTGTCTCCATCACAAAACACATTCTCACAACCTGATTTTTCCACTAGCTCTCTGGAATATTGATTCCTTTCCACTTAATGGCCTCCCTGAAATTCCCCCACTCTTCTCTTCCTCCTTTGCTTATCCTCGAGCCTCTTCAAGAACTCTTCTTCTCACATATCTTTCTTCTTTGTTTCCTCCTCTCCTAGAACTTCCTAGAAGGATTGTGCCACGACTGATGACAGAGTAAGCGCTTTGCCGATCCCAGGCCCCATCACTAATTTGCCTGGGACACAAGTCTACTTCCTTCTCAGAATTGAGAATACAGTTTACTATTTAACGTTCATCGGTAAACATGCTTTACTGGATCCGTCCAGGCTCCATTTTTGTGACAATGCTTGTTTCACGCGTTTCCTGTCTGCTGATTTCACCCAGTGTCCATGTGGAGCTTTATTGCAGAGATCATGTTGCAGGGAAATAATCTTTACTTGCTGACAACGGCGACTAGGATTCCAGTAGCTTGAGGGAGAAGGAAGCTAAATGGACGGTTGTAACAAATAAATTCGGAGTGGAAAAAAGTATGTTCTAGAGAGGTAGATATGGTGTAGATATGTGTGGCCATGGGTAAACCCAGCACCATACCGTATGCTGGTACCATGGTAGAAACCTCAAAATTTCTTTTGTTGCTTCTAATTATTATAACTGTCCCATTCTAAAGACTGTATCAAGGCCAGTGGTTGTTTTTTTTTGGGAGGGGTGAGGCATTGGGTTTTATTTTGTTTTATTTTGGTTTCTCAAAATTTCTCATTTTTGTAAACTGAAAAAAATGATTTTGACACATATGAAGGACATTTGTAAAAAAATGATCTTAAATTCGCCAGATTTTGAAAAGATTAAAATTGCCAGATCTCTACAATAGGTTCCAGCAGGTAGCCAATACATAAAAGGATACCTAAATTTTTAAATTTTCATTCCTGGTCTATAGCCAAATTTGGCTAAATCTTCTTGCACGGACAATCACCAATTTGGCTACACAACACAATTGGAAAGAATATCCTGGATTCATTGGCCTTGGGAATTCAAATTTAACATTTGCCACATTGGATATAGCCACTAAGAGGCCTCACTGAAAAATAAAAAGAAAAAGAAAATGTTCCCAGTTAGATGGTAGTTCACTCTGGCCGACATGTAGGCACCATGCACTCTAAGGAGCACTGAGAAACATTTTGTGAAGGTAATGGGTCTTTTACTGCAATGATGCAAAAAACTAGGGGGAAACAAAATGCCGTCCCTGCTCCTGGATTAAAAAATATGGTTTGTAAGGTTACGTCCAGATACACTGCAAAATTGACTTGCTCTACAAAAATGTTGGATCCAGTGACTGAGACAAAGCGTGGAAATTTTGGAAGTACACACATATGATATGTATGCTTGGTCCTACGCCCTTGGACTGCGTGGGTGCGGCATGGGACCATGGGTTTGAAATGTGTGAATGTACCTCGTATTTTGAGGGTAGATGCTCCCAGCTTTAGAAGCATGTACCTGACTATTTCAACTTTGGTTGTAGGCCAGAAAACAAAGGGAATCTTGAAGGCTGGCCCCGCTACTTACCGATTTGGAGGGAAAGTCTACTGTGACGTGTAGGTAGAGGAAAACGCAATCTCCAAGGACACCTAGGTGTATGTAGATCATTGTTGGGCGGGTATTAGAACCTGCACCAAGCTACTTCCGGATATCACCGCGGTTCTTAAAACTCATAATCGCGGTTCTCAGAAAACACCAAACACCCAGTTTTTCTGATACATAACCCGTAGTCCACAAACACATTTGAGAACGTCAAATAACCACTGGTTCTTTGGTGAAACCTGGCAGTTCTTGAATTCTTGACGGTTTGAAATATCGAGAACCGGAGTTTCTCCGATTCTGAAATGTTTGAAAAATAGGGCGGTTGTTTTTATAAAAGAAAGTCAAGTTTGCCCCAACACTGAGACAGACTTACGACTGACACGCTTGGGAGCAATGAGTGGTTCCTGGGCCTCACACCTTTACACGACAGAAATGATTTGTGGATGTGTTTAAAAGGCAGGCTCGGGTGGGCACAGCACGCAAGTCACTTGGCCGGGAATCAAGTGCGACCCAGTCCATTGCTGGCGTAGTCCAGATTGAAGATTTATTGAGTCAGTGACGCAGTCAGGTACCAAAAAGATACTTACTGTCGCCAATCCATTCTTGACTCACTCAAGATCAAAAGTTAGTTACCAGTCGCTTTTACAAAAGCTTTTTGAAAAGAAATATGCTTGGGTGGCCGCAATTAACCCTTGGTTGTTGACCTGCTTTGAACAAACTGGCAGTGCCAAGTGACAGGAGGGAGTTGCAATCATATAAGCCCCCATAGCTGGAATTTTGTGACATTTTAAAAAATCCGACTTGCTAGAGTTGAAGGGGACTTCAATTTGAATCTTCTGGTACCAAAAATGTGTAATTTGCGTGAGAAATGAAAAACCCCCACCAGTGAATTAAGTAAAATTTTATGAGATATGGCTAACTTTCAAATTTTGGTGTTTTTGAAGCATTTGATTTAGCTACCATAGTTCAATGATCCAAAAAAAATTATAGTAGATGGAAGGTAGGCATTTGAGGTTTGTGAAAAAAGAAATTCAACATTTGGACATGTTGAATGCGAAAAGAAATGAATGGTCAAAATTACAAATACAATGTCATTTACAAACAAGTCCCCCCTCCCCCAAAGCAAGCTATTTTTACTGTTCTGCGGCATAATGTTGAGGCCCAGCGCCTCCCAGAAGCCTGCCAACTTCACCTTCAAAACTGGAGATCAATTATTTTTAGTGGCTACAGCAGTCACATTAAGTATAGCTTTTCTGCCACCAATTGGCGATATATGCAAAAGTCATGTGAATGTGCATGGCCACAGTGACAAAATTTATCATCAACTTATGGCCAAGTAAAATTTCCAAGGAAATCTCTGGCCATAGAGGCAGCTCACAGCTTAAGGCACGCTTTACACTAGGAGTCCAGGCCCAAAACACTTGGGGCCAACTTTGAGCATTTTTGGCTTTTTGTTGGCCCCAACTTACTAATAAATGCTAGAACATTGACGTCAGGGTATTATTAAATGCTGGAACATTGGCCCCAAGGGTTGCAAATTGGCTTCCCAAATCCGATGGTATCCTTTTTTCAGCCTTGGGGTCAATACAAGGCTATAAAGTTCAGTATTTATTAGTAACTTGGGGCTGATTGAAAATATTTTTTCTATTTCAGCCTTGACTCCTAGTGTAAAGCCCTTGAGGCCAATTTCAACTTTTGCACCAATAGGAATGCTTGATTTGGGTTGAACATCGGCGCTGACTCCTAGTGTAAAGCTGGCCTAAGATAGCATTTACGAAATTTACTTTCGTTACTCGTTGCAAGAAATATTGAGCAATTGCATACTGTACCTACCATTTCTATGGGTACTTTTTTGCCAAATATTTATGTATTCTAGAAAACAAGGTTCCATAGCGTCAAAATGAATTTTCAAAAATTTCAACAGTTGAGGAAGAAGTATGTGATGTACCCCTTGAGCTGTTATTTCTAATAATAACCCAATGGTTGGGACAATAAAGAAATTTTTAATGAATTGAGAGTTTAATTCTCAACAATTTCAGCAAATATCCATAAAATTTCTCTCTTTTTTGTGGCAAGACCTTGGCAAAATTGAGAATTATTGTGAGCTGACCATCAGTTGTAGGTATGATGTAGAGCTTGGCAACAAAATTACATGAATGTAGTCTATGTACAGCATGAAAGGTGGTTGCTTCCAAGGCCTGTGATAGTGCAAATTCTGGAGCATCAATGGTAAGGATCAAAGAAACAATGGGTGCTGGGCTAGAGAACTGGGGACCCTACATGCTGGCAAAAAATAAAATAAAATAAAATTTGCTTGGCTACTTTTATGTTTTCTTTGAGTTCAATCTTTACAAGTGATGTGAAATTTATTCCTATTTTGTGAGATGAAAGTTCAAGAATGAATCATCATCCAAATGGATGATGGGTGAAATTGACTAACAAAATGTAATGTTAGTTGATAGATAAAGCATGACCCCAAGCAACCTATGTTTATGAATGAAATTGATTTTGATCAATGAATCTAATCCTATTGATTGGAATGAATCATGTCCAAATGAAAGAACACTAATTTTGATGATTGAGAAATGATCCAACTAGTTGAGAATTTTCCTAGTTCATGAATGAAATAATTGAATGACTATTCATGATGTTTCAAGATGAATTTAATTTCATCCATGGAATGTCATCTAAACTTTTATTTCAAACCATGAATTCCACTAGAAGAATATATAAACTTTCGTTCATAAACTTGTGTGGATGAATTCCAATTGAATTCATGGACAAAATAAAACTTTAGACCATAATTCATGGATGAAATTAAATTCATCTCAAAACATTATGAATGTTCATCCAATTGTTTCATTCATCAACAAGGAAAACTTCCATCTATTTGGGTCTTTTCCATTCATGAAAATTAATATTCTTGTAGTTGGATATGATTCATACATGGATTTCATCTGATCAATGGGGTTAGTTTTATCCATCAAAATTAATTTTATTCATGGATATAGATTGCTTGGGGTCATGTTCTATCCATCAACACATATTTTTGTTTGTCAATCAATCCAGTGGTTTCTACAACTAATTGCATGTAAAATGAACACAATTAAAAGTATTTTATGCTTTTGAAACATGTATCAAACAAATAAATTACACAAAGACATGCTTAAAGTGATGACAAAGGGGCCTTGACCTCACCAAACCTCTAGAAATTCCCAAAACTCAAATAATGGGCTTAAAGGCAACATAACTACTGTGTGAGCCCACAAACGTGAATGGCGAGCGTGTGAGTGTGAACTATGAACATGTGAGCTCAACTTCATGAACCAAAAAAAATCTTTTATAGAATGTTCTTGCCGCATGGACATAATATTCTTGATGATTCATGAAATTCCTATTACCACATTAAGAAAATATTGTTGCCACATGGAAAATATTCCTATAATGCTACAATGATAATTCAACACATCATTTATTTGGTCACCTAAGGGTTGTTTTGGTCATACCATGCTTTCATTTTGTTTTATTATATACAATGACTATAGCTAAAGACCTTGCTTCATTAATATTGTAATTAAAATAAAGAACAAAAAGTTTGACATTGTTTACAAAGCCTTATGATAATATTATATCAAATATTGGACATGTTTTCAATACATTAAAAAATAAATTTAATCTTGATTCATGGCAACCATAGCTTCATAATGAAGATTGAAGTCATTTATATTGTCTCATGTAATACATTTTCACATTTTTTTTGTAAATGCTTGAATGTCATTTCTAGGCGTGAATAGCACAATCCAACAAATGACAAACTTCATCACAACTCCAAGTGGGGAAATGAATGAAAATTTCAAACTCCCCAAAAACATGACAGTTTGCAATACATAATACAAGTGTTTGTAAGGTACCCATTCCCTTCATTGACCCAACAAACTAGCAACCATATTCACAAAACCTAAGCAAATACAAGTTTGAAAATATTCAATTGTAACTTCATATTGCCTTTTGTTTGTAGGAGCATTAAACAAAATGTTGTTGAATCATCCATGTCCAAGGGCAAGAACTTCTAATGGTGGGTTGACAACTGCTTCTAGAAAACAACTAACTTCCCCATTGATTGGTATGTTGTTTAGACATCTTAAATGGGATTGTCTATTGAATAGTCTTGCCATTGGGCATTATAGGCCATGACACTACACTTATAAACGATAGATGTAATTGGAACATAATTTTTTCCATTGAATAGACTTCAAGGTTAGATAGATCAACATTTATTAACAACAAAACCTACTTCTTTAATATATCTTACCTCATTTTGTGTGAAGTTGGTACCCTCTTGCACATGCCAAATTTCTAGTACAATTGGTCTATCCATTGCATACCTATGCTTTGATAACCCTCATGCAACAATTCATGTCATCAACAAAAACTAAAACTTGTGGAGCTTAAGAGGTGCACTTGAGAATTGAGATGACATACCATAATAAATTGGAACAAGAACACCAATTGTAATTAGTTTGGAAATTATCCTTGGAATGTAATATTGTTTAGTGGATTTTTGTAATGTAGACCATTGAACATGCAAGGTAGGCATAGATCGTTTTATATGCCATACTCCTCCCCACATGTAATTTCCAAGACCTCAACACTTTCAATAGTGAAAACCATGTGATTGTGCTGATCAACATCATTGGGTGGTTGTTCACGTCATTTCTTGGTTTGTGGGTTAACACATAGATGAAAATAAATGATTGGATCATGCTCATGTGAATCACCTTCTGATCCTAAAGGCGTCTACCTTTTATTTGCAAGAAACAAATATTTCCTCACCTTCCAAGTGTGGGATTTTTATTGTGAAGGAAGAGTTAGAAGCATAGTTACGAATTGCATTTGCAAGTTGTTTCAAGTCACTGGATTAGGTTGTTTAATGCAAGAGAAGTTCATTCATATTAGGTCCTTGTCTAAAATGACCACCTTTTTGGAATTTGTGGTACAATGTTAATTGTTTGAAAACTCAACCATAGTCATTAGATGTTGTAACATAAAAGCAAGCTCTACAATTCCCAAATTGTTGAAGCTAAATGTTGTGCACTATTTGGACAAGTTGCAAATAAGCATGTCCATAAGCTATTCCAATGTGAATATATGTAAACGACAATAGACATAGGTCAACTTCCTTTTCATATGTCTATTACAATAGGGTCCAATATGCAATTTTAAAGTGTGAAAGGGATGCCAAACTCACATATTTCATAAATTTTCCCCATTGTTTCACACAAAAATGCCAAAAACTAGGCCAATTCTCCAATTCTTGAACTCTAGCTCCATTAACAACCAAAGGAATACCACTAGCATCTAATGGTTACATACCAAACATTTGTTTCTTCCAATGATATGTCATTCTTGTATTCATAGCATAATGCATTGTGCTACTTTCACATCTTTGGCTTTCTATGTTTCTTAGTGTGTTTGTCCATCAATTGACTCCAATGGAAATAATAGGTTTGTTTTCTATCAACCATAGGTTTACTTGGATCATCTAAACCATACACAATTTGTACCGCACGAACACTTTTGAACTTCGGAGCTACAATGTTGTCAATGTATCCTTTGTTATCCAGATGATGCTTAAACAATGCCTCCAAGTTTTTTATGTTGGGACAACACAATGTCATGAACTTGTCCATCACTTGGTGTAGTTTGTTGCCTTTCAAAACTTCCATTGGACCTTCACCATCTTCATTGAACAAGTGTTTAGCCATAAGGTTTTGCTTGTTGCCATTGTTGTTGTTGACATCTTGGTTGATGGGGTGCAAAAAACCTCCATGTTGAACAAAACTCTAACATGTTCAATAACCTTTATACACCTCCCCTTTGAAATCTAATGCTCATATGAACCAAGATGAATCCGTTAATAGAAAAAGACAATTAATTGATTTGCAATCACATGCAATTAATTGTTGCTTGCAATTAACTTTTGTTACTTTTGCAATTAAAAATCACATCAAACATTTTTTGGTCACATTTATGACTATGTTGCAACTAACATGTTTTCCATTCTTCCAATGGGATGATTTTTCATACTATTTTCATCTTAGAAAGTCCTTGTATGGCTGTTAATTACAAAAGTGACCAAAAAATGGTAACTAGTACTTATGTAGTCAATGTAGTCATTAACCTTTATAACATACATTAAGTTTCTATAAGGTAAGTTGTGTGTTTTATGTTATGATAACTAACAATTATGTATAATAGGCCTTATGAATACATTATATATTCCACATCCATTAAGGTATGTATATGTGTTGTTCTCATAGATTAGTTAAGCATGGTTTTAAAAATGATTAATGTATATTAGTTTCATATTAAAGTATATGGAAGGGTGGTAGAACATTAATCATCCAAAAAAACATATTTCAATTTTTATTTTAAAATTGTAAAATAATTTTATTATAATTAAACTAATTAATGCATTTAGTGTAATTAATTTTTTAAAAATAAATTAATTATATTCAAAATTATAATTAATTATTTATAATAAATTATTTTTATTCCAACATAATTTTTTACACTAATTTTTAATATGTTAATAGTAATTTAAAAGAAGTATAATAATTCTCGTACAATCATTGTAATTAAATTACTCACTTTAATTAATGTATAATTGTAGTAAAACCATTGTATTTATAGTAATTATACAAAAAAAAACATAAAATTGTAAATAGTTATGAATAATTTGATTATTTAGAACATATATTTATAATCAAAATCCATATTTCATCTTTTTTCATTAATTACAAGGTAATTCCAGTATTAACTATAATCATAATAATCACTATAAATTACTATATTTATCATTCTTAATCACTTTTCTACCTTAAATAATTATTGTTCCAACATAAAATTTTACTCTAATTATTAAATCTCCTACAATGCTACAAATTAATTAAAATTTTATAAAATATAGAATTGAACTTTATAATCATAATTTGTAATTTATAATCAAAACTAACATTTTATTTTCTCACAATAATTTCATTAATATTTGGGTAATTATTGTAATAAATATTACTATAGTAATATGCATTATCCATAATTTATAGTTTTAAATGGTATTTTTTTCTTATAATAATTATAATATAATTAGATTAATGAATGTAATTATTGTAAATTACAACATTTATAGCTTAACGTTATTTATTTACATTTAGTAATTATTACCATTACAAAATATTCACAATAATTATATGATGTGTGATTGGCTTATTGTGCTTATATTTAATATTAAAAAATTAGGATTGAATTTTTATAATGATTATACTACTATAAAATTAATTAATTTAATTATATAATTTATAATTGAACTTAGTATTCATATTTATATTTTAAAATTATTTTTAAAATAAGTAATAATTATTAACGAATTAATATTGTAGTCATCCATTTTATGTATTATGTGTCAAAAAATTATAAGTAAATAGTTAGTTAGTTAGTGAACTATTTCTAAGTTATTAATAATTTATGTGGATGATAGTGAATAATTGATTATATATATAATTGAATTATTAAGTAGATAAATATTTATTTATTTAGTTATTTCTATTATAAATTCAAAAATGATAACAAAAGGTATGGGGAAATTTTTTCTTGTTGTAACATAGTTTGTAAGTAAGTTGCAAGTTCAAAATTTATCCCATATTGTTTGTTCTCCATTTCCATTTTGAAAAATATATAAAAAATGTGTGTAACCTCACACTATCAAATTCAAACATTTGTGTCATTTGGGATGAGCAAATGAAAAAACTTAACCAAAAACAAAATTGAAAAATGTTTATGCATCATTCTAGCATATCTACCTCCGTAATTTACTTATTGCATGTCTACTTAAGTAGGTAGGTAAGTAGGTACTTAGTTCAACCTACCCACCTATTTGGGTAAATCAAACTATGTACCAACTTCCTTAATTTTATTTATCTACCCACTTTCACCTATTTAAATGGTAGCACTTAACCTAGGTAGGTAGGTAGGTAGGTACTTAATACTATTAACTTATCTACCTATTTCGATAGCTACCTACCTAAATGGCTCTATGTTGTTTTGCACTACCAATGATGATGATTAAATTATTTTCTATGGACATAATAATTTTGTTGTAATTGATTTCGTCTCTTCAATTTATTTATTTGTAAATTTCATTATATGTCATTTTTTCCATTAATATCTTTTCAAAAAAATTATTTGGTAAACAAAATGCCAACAAAAGTTTGATTTATTAAAGAAATTCACAACAAGATATAAATAAGTAAAAACATTGAAAGGGCGCAAGACAAACAACAAGAAACAATTCTAAAATGGAATTTGATCTATGACAAGTTATAATTCAAAATGACTTTGAAATTCTCACAATGACAATCACCAAAATACCCATCCTACATAAACCAATTTTGATGAAACATTGTCATTGGAATTTTAATTTATTTCGTTGAAATTTAAATTAATGTTCCACATGATAAATATCTATTGTGCAACATGCAAGACCATGCAATCATATGAATCTAACAGCTTAGATTGGGTTTCCTTTGTTTTTAATTACTAAAATAAACAAATGTGTCAATATTAAGGAGCTATAAGTGGTAAAACATTCATTGCCATCAAATTAATTGCAAATGGTCACACATATGAAATATTTTATATGTTGAATGAAACCATATAAATAATTTCCATGTGCATCCATGGATTGATGATGTTATCATGATGTCACCACTACTTGTGATTAATTTGTGCTTGTGACTAATTTTAAATGATTTTTTTTTAAAAAGTCATAAAACATTGCTTACAACTAAAAAGTAATTACATAGCCTAGTCACAATTTAAGGTCTTTTTTCTAATGTCATTAAACTATCCATTTCATATTAAAAGAGTTTAAATTATTATTAAGATTATTATTTTATATTCAATCATATTCCTCTTTTCTAATGTTATAATTCACACAATTATATGATGTATGAATATAATTCTTGCATTCAAGATTTGAAATAATAATGTAATACACTACACCTAAAATGTGATTTTCCCCCAAAATCATGATTTTTTTTGTTTGTTCATAGGTTTGTACATTCATGGATTATCAAGCAATCAAAACATGTTTGACATGTGGATAAATGAAATACAAATTTATGAATGAACATTCATATAATTTCCATTAATAAATCATTGGATGGAAAGTTTCCACCACATGGGAAAAACTTGAAAATAGAAAATACATTTGAAAATTTTAGTATCTAATAACTATGATAGGCATGAAAAGAATTAGATGACAAGATTTCCAAACCACATGAATGGAAACAAGTTTAGTTATAAATCCAAGATATGGAATAAGAAAATCAAAAGCTAAAGCAAAAACACGATGTGTGCACAATGTGAATGTAAAAGGATTTTATTATAAAAACATGACAAAAATAAAATAAGATCTTGATAAAGATACATACCCAAAATTGATGTTGAACAAATTGAAAGTAATGGGGAATTTTGTTTTTATTTATACCCATTAAGTAGCTAATTCAAAAATAAATTTCAAAAAACTTCCAACTTACATGTGGCCCATGTGCACCCCTATGTGGTCCATGTGTACCCATGTTCACCCATGTGTGAATTATGAATGAACTAATTTTCAATTAAAAATGAATTAAGATTCAACTAAAATGAACTTGGAATTGACTAAAAATTAAATAGAAGTGAACTAAGAATTAATTGAAAATGAATTAAAATTTAATTAATAATTAATTTTTAATTTTAATTAAAATTGAATTACAATTTAATGAAAAATGAATTATAATTTAACTGGAAATTAATCAAGAATGAATTGAAATTAAATTAAAAGTTAAGTACAAATTCATTATAAATCATGGATGAACATTTATATGAATGAACTCTATAATGTTGACATAACAAGAACCAAAAAGTAATGTAATTAATGAATACAAGATAAAAAATACAATTCAATTTTCTTAAAAATAATACATCTTTGTAACCTTTGATTCCAACTTCAACAAGTTAATTTAACACAATGTGAAAGCCAATATTTAACCCATTAAGGTTTGGAGATGCATCCACTAATGTTGTAGTATACTTAATTTTGTAAGAACTTGTGTTGCTCCAACCCTTAGCCAACCTTCACCCATTATATCCACCAATTTCTTGAATTTCTCTTTGACATATGATGCCTTGAGTCTATGTTTTAAATCAAGTTATTAATCACAACGCACAATTTTCAATATCATATTTTCAACATGCACAATATGGTTGTTAATGGTATTGGTTTTCATTGCAATTGATTTTTTCAAGGTTTTTGGAAAACATAGTTGTTTGCCAATATAAAAAACAAAAAAAATATGTAAGATTTGCCCCATGATCCTATATAAGCAACTAACGATTTGCAAATGTTTATAAATTATAGATTGACAATTTCTAGAATTCAACAATATTTTTCCTTTGGGTTTTTACATAATCTTATCAAATCTATTGAAATAATCAACCATGACAATTCAACTTTGTTATGTTATTGCTCATGAAAATTAGATGCATTTGCATTATTTTTTTTCCAAATAGTTTGTTGTTATTAACCATTTCAATTTTTTTAAGAGCTAATATATATATA
>Ga0116231_10010616_pt1 | contig 14693 bp, 8 predicted proteins | sample S1TSphgellanicum_2_FD_89695 | JGI IMG/M metagenome (GOLD analysis project Ga0116231, IMG submission 89695) | Host-associated microbial communities from peat moss isolated from Minnesota, USA - S1T2_Fd - Sphagnum magellanicum MG | ecosystem: Host-associated > Plants > Peat moss > Unclassified...
AGGGTTTAGGGTTTAGGGTCTCAATTTGTCCACTTTTTCATGTTTATGGGTGTAACTTACATAGTGTCCTGGAGTGGGGGAAAACTAACACTGCATGTTGGATTTGGTAAGCACGAATATACGCCCAAATAGCGGGTGGGGTGGTGTGGTGTGGTGTGGTGTGGTGTGGTGTGATGTGGTGTGGTATGGTGTGGTGTGGTGCTCTTTGTGGACTACAGACTTGCAATAGTGGGGATAGTTCAATGCCTTCCCCACCACCCAGCGTGCAACAACTTTGTTGAGGCTCTTTTCAAAGTCAACATCACTTTTGTTTTTCCGCTCAAAAAACATGCCTGTTAGGCTAAGGAGTTTAGAGGTTCCAACTTCCAACTCTCAGTCTGCCATGCCAAAATAATATGCAGCACCATCATCATCATCATCATCATCATCACCAGCCTTTTAGCATTTAAAACAATTTAGGATTCTGGTCCAATCCAAAAAATAATTGTTAACAGTAAGTTTGAATGGTTCTGGAATCCAAAAAATAATTGTTCACTGAATGTGAAGAATATTGTCTATTATCATTTCCTCTTTCAGCTCTTTCTTCGAACCTTTCCATTTCTGTTAAATGACCTGGGCCTCCTTGACTTGAGCTTCCAAATTTTCAGAACTTATGAAGCTGTTAAACATCAGTTTCCACATTAGCATAATCCCATGTAATTCGGAAACTGAAAACATAAGCACTGGCTAAACATCACACAACAACCCATTTCAGTTTCCAATTTACAGACTTGCAACGAACTTATGAAGCTGCTAAAAAAAAAAAGAAAATTCAGAATTCTTTTGTGATGGACCAATCAAAGTGGCCCATTATTTTTCTCACACACACACATTGAACTTTGGGATGCAGCCCCACAACTAATTCATAGAACCAACAACAATAGGTATCCATAACCCATTGTCAGGAGGCATGGCAGCAACCCAGTCGACAGTAGCACACAAGTTATAACTCATAAACTCAAGTGTTGTGCGGAGACATGCAAAGCATCATTGGTTTGGTCCAACACCATAACTCGTTGCTGCAGACAACTGGTTATGGCCGATAATATATTACCCGTGGCCTCTCACAAGTTACCTAGTAATATAGGACACGACACACCCTTCAATATTGGTCAAATAAATGAGTGAGTATTTTCAAACAGGAGGAAGCCTGACTAGTTTTTAGAAAGTTAAGTTTTGGTGAAGAAGTCTTGCATCCAGTTTGCTTGCTGAGTCCTGATTTCCAATTACAACCAAAGCACGAAAATAGGTTAAAACAAAATTTAAGCTCCAGGTTTTCTTTCCATAAGCCCCAGAGCAGCAAATTGGCAACTTTTTCACTGCAAGACAAGAAAAATGTGGGATCCTGATTTAGCCAGCAGGCTGCTCTGAAGCATCCTAAGCAATATTATGCTCCACTTTCTGGAGCACTAGCTTACAGTCCTCAAGCTCCCTTGTGCTTAATGGATGATAACCTGCAGTTCACATAGTTCTCATAATGCTCTATGTACATGTGGTGATTTTTGAAGAGGGTTTGTGAACCAGAAACTAAGCTACCAAAGGAAAAAAACCAAAACAAAACAAAAAACCTCATGCAAGCAGAAATGGGGTGAACTCATCCTCATTCCATCACCTTGACCATAACACCTTCTATCCAAAAGTAACAATGAAATAAGCTTTCAACTTCTTTTGGTTTGCTGAGTACAAATGGTGTACGGAGATTCTTTGTTTCCCTCAAAATTTATAGGCAACCACAAAAGCAATTGACAATTGCCCAAATGAATACATAGATCTGTCGTTTGAAAGAACATGTGTAAACTATCTAAGGACCCAAATGCACTGTTTTGTGCGCTGCTTTCGGTCAATTGGATATTGTCCTCTCAATTGACCAGCTTGAATGTTGTAGTAGCTCTAGTGATGATATTCCATCTCAAAATATTATACATTGCACTGAAACTAAACCAAACAGAGTTTGTGCACAAAATGCAGCAAACCGTGAGAATGGCTGACCACAAAGCATGTAACTTTTTGGCGTGCAGAACATGAATATGGCTTCAATCAACTGAGCCTTATACTTTCTTATATCTCCCTAGAAATTAGCAGAACATGAACCGATTTCAAAAATAGCAATTCACGTGCATGTTGTCCCAGTGCATCTACATTCTAGCTTAAAACTAAAATGATGGACAAAAAACTCAATAGACCCAAAGATGATAAACTCAAGGAGGAGAGATCATTCTTTAAGGAAGGATGACTATAAAATCAGGGCTCTAACCCTGGTTTGTTACCAAGGTTGAACACCTACATGAAAAGACATCTCTTACCAAAGTAGAGATTCCAACATGGTAGCATCAAAGCAAGGTTCTCATTTAGATCACTTAAGAAATTTTGTAAGAACGAGTGTTTATGAGAAATTTTTGAGATTTAAGAGGTGAATCGTTAAGCAATTATCCAAAGATTTGAGGGAGATGAAAAGTAAATCAAATGAGGCAACACTCAAGCAAATACATAAATGGTTTATCAAGGAATGATGAAGGATAGTCACAAGTAAGTCACTCAAGGGAAGTTCTTAACTTTGCAAGGCCTAACTTGAAAGTAATGGCCCACTTCTAAATTTGGATTGAACCATGCCACAAGCTGACCTTCTTGACAAAAAAATTTAACTATAGAATTTAGTCATTCAAAATGATTAACTTTCTTCAAAAGGAAGGATTTTAGACATTTGCTAAAGATGAAGCACAACGTATTCTAACTAAAGCAAAGCCCAACATTAGATGAAAAAATACAAAATGACATCAATCTAACAATTAAAAAAACAATCATTTCTTTCCTTAGAAATTGTACAAATCTTTATGAAATGCTATCAATACTTAAGTGGCAATTATGAAGGTGAAAGAAGCTCTAGAAAGTTGTATTCCTAAAGAAGTTTGTTTTGGGGGACACTTAGTGTAAAGTTTAGGATCTATGGGTGTCAAACAATCATTTTTAGGAGGCTATTAAATAATCGTTCAACATATTTTTTATCACTTTAATCGTATTATTTATATATATATATATATATATATAAGTCACCATATATTAATTATTATCCATCATTTCAGATTATTACATACCCTATGTTAAATTTAATTAATTATTTAAATAAAATGTACTCTAATTTTTAATTAATTAACTTATAATTTTTACCCAACAACCAATATATTGCATCCTATATTTTTATTCACATTTTTTTTTAAATTTATTAATGCGCCCCTTGAGAATTTGTTTCAATAGTGAGTTTGAGAGTTTTAAAAAAACTGAAAATAACCTTTTATGTCATAATTGGTTATCAAAATAGGACACATGTCAAAACAAGAAACCTTGCAAACTATAATAATTGGTTATTGTAAAACTCTACTAGTAAAGGACAATTTTCCAATAATTAATGATCATAAACATTGGTGGAGCTCAATTTCATTCCATGCATGGGAGATGAATGGGTTTAAACCTTACTTGTTGGAGGTGCTTGAAGAAGACACACAATTTTTTCAAAAAATTAGGTATGCTTGTGTGTTCCTTCCACAATGCCCTTGTTTCATTTTAAATTGTGTAAAATGGAGAAAATTTTGCACAACACAAAGTGTTTTTGGGAAGCACTTGAGAAACATCACTCTAATTTTATTTCGATTTTATTTTTTGCAATGTTGAATTTCTTAGAATAGTTTACACAAATCTCCAATTTTTTTCTAGTTGTGCAAATTAGAGAGATTTTACTCAATACAATGTGTTTTGGAAAATATTTGACAAATCTTACTTTAGACTTTAAAATGAAAACCAAAATAGTGTTCTTGAAACCTTTTCTACAAGAGGTGAATTTTTTTTTCAAATTACTTATTTTGATTCACATTAAGCATGGTCAAAATAGTTAACAAAACACCAATGAGATAACATTTTTAGTTTTTGGGCTGTTCAAAGTGGTGAAATTGGTTATCACTTCCTATTAGCCATGGAGGATAACTAGTTATTACAAACAATTGATTATTTAAAATTGAACCTCCAACTATAAAGCCAATGAAAAAATGATAACATTAGCATTATTAATTACTTAATGAATGCATTTAAAAAATCTTGATTGATTTCAAAGAACTAATGTTTTTAGACCAAAACAGTTCAATATTTTTTTGGTCCCAATTGCTACCAAAAAAATTACATCTTCTGCAGAGATTAATGAATAGAGATTGTTTACTTGATTTTGAAAAACTCGTTAAAATCTAGACTTTTCAACAATAAACTACAACTCCAAATGGATGGAGATTTTTTGAATACACCTATATAGAAGCATTGACGACAAAAGGAAGAAAAAAAGTTCATCACCATAATTAAGCCCCTTCTAGAACAAAGATTTCACATGGCATAATTGGTCATTTGAAGACACCATAATATAATTTTTAAAAATTAAAATACCTCAAATAGACAAGAGAACTAACGGTCAATTTAGAATAAATTAAACAAAGTCCACAAACACTCATGTTTAGAACAATAAATTCAATAACTATGACTATCACAATACTAAAGGCCATTGGGAGTGAAAAGCCTAAAAAGATAGACAAATAAATTATGAGAGTTGCACACCAAACTTCAAAGCAACTTTCATAAATATAAAGCAAACTACCCAAAATCAACTTCTTCAAATTCAAAAATGAAGTGAAAATTGAAGAGAAATCTTTAAAGGATGCAATGCATCTATTTGGGGTGTGGGGATTGCACTAGAGTTTGGGGTGTGGACAAGCATCCTTTTGAGGTAGAGAAAGTATTTTGTATATTTGGACCCTTATTTATTTAGTACTTTGATTGGGATCCATATTTAGGGCTCCTCCACCAATGTGCTTGTTTATGCCCTCTCACAAAGCATTATGTAGCACTAATGTGGCATGGTATGACCATCATATTTGCCCTGGATCATTGATTTGGAATGTCCTTTGCAACCCTCAAATAAGTTGATATGGTTTGTCCAAAAGCTACTAACTTGTAAACCTTGCCATCAATAGTTGGTTTGCAAATGCTTCATCAAGTTGTGCAATGTTTATGACCAATGGATGCAGGATCTTCATGAATATTTCACTAGTAAATTTGGATAATCACTATCAAGGAAACACGGGTGCCCCATACATTAACCCATCTCACTAATAATTAAGAAGTTTACATATAATGTTCGTATTTTACATCATGTTAAAATAAGATGATAGAATCATTTACCCCTAAATTGAAATAATTCAGTCTAGGGTTCATTTTTATTATACTCAAATTATTGTAAACATAGTTTAAAATAAATAGATTAATTTATAGTTTATGAATTTTGTAAATATTTTTGTTTATTTATTTATCAAAACCTTCTGTCATAGAACTCGAAATAAATGTTATAAAATCAAATAATTATTAAAAAAGATGAAAATTTATTGTTTGTAATCAAATTAATAAAATTTATGATATTGAAATAATTATATTTTTATCAATCAGAAATTTTCTACATAATGTCAATATTTTATATACCATTGTAAAAAAATTTAAATAACATAATATTATTTCTTTAATAACTTAAATATTAATTTTTAATTATATAATTAATTTAATATACAATATTATATCTTTTATATTAATTAAATATATGCTTAAATGTGGGGAGAAATAATATAATCTTATAAATTATCATTAACAATCAAATATTTTCTAAAACAGAAAATCAATGTTTTTTAAAATAGGCCTATTCACAAATTATGTTATTTGGAGATTAAAAAAAACAAAAAAAACAAACAAAAAACAAACCTGAAAGCATATTGTTGCTATTCTCAAAATTTCATGTGTGTGAGAATCTTGAAAAAATAATATAGAATGAAAAAAAAAAATTGGGACAAAGTATGAAAAAGATAATAATGGTTAAAAAAAGAAAAAATCTTCAAGGCATCATTGTTGGATTGTATTAAATTACAACTTTCAAATGTAATTTTAATCAAATTAAATAGTTTTTTTTTCTTTAAACATAATAAAAATGTGTACATCTTGAAAAAAAAATTGAAATGAAGTTTAAATTTTTTTTCATTTGGATATAATATGAAAATCATAATAATAGTTAAAGTTGACTTTTGCAAAACATTTGGAATAACAACATAATAAGTGCGATTGTCACACCTCACTTTTTTCATATCAAATGAAATGATTGGATAGCAATGGCAATGGGTTATCATCTTGAAATTGAAGGTTCAAACCTTGGTAAAACTTTCATATGGTAAATGGTGTATGTAGATTGTATAATCAAACATTGTATGTTGACCATACATACACAAAATGATATCAAATTAATAATTCGAATTAATAATAAATATAATGTGAAATAAATTTTTTTAATAATTTTAAAATGCCATCTGGAAAAAAATTATTTGATTAATTCTTACTGAATTTGCTTATCCATACCAACCAATCATTATTCATCATGAGATGTGACGAATTTTGTAAATTTTTAATCTAATGAATTAATGATGATTTCACCTAAATGATTAACGAAACTCTTACTAAAGTAAGAACATATCCCTATGAATGAGTGTAAGTGAAACAACCTCATCAAGAATAATAATATTTTCAATTTAATGAATTAGTGATGATTTCGTCTAAATCGTTAATGAAACTCCTAGTGAATTGAAGACACACCTCTATAAACGAGTGTAAGTGAAACAATATCATCAAGAAGAATAATGATAGTAACATCAATTTATGTCGAAGAACCTCTTGGTCTCATTTTTTGTGGAATGGAACATCAAGTATGCCAACTTCTCAAGGTCTTGATGGACTTCAATAGACCACACAGGGATCCACACATCAATTTTACCGAGCTTATACTCAAGTTTGACCTTCACCCCACCACTACAAACCATTGTATCTACTTCTCATCCCATGTTCCTCACCTTCTCACAACATTTTTTGTTGATGATGATGGAAACTACTGTACTAACACAAATTGCATTGGTATCTTTTATCAAGTCCACTTTTGAAATCACCCTGTGTTAAACGTTACATCTAATTACACATCACTTGGGTCATGAACTTTGCACCATCTTTCTTGTTCAAACATGTTACATCCTTCAAATCCTCAAATGTATGGTTTTTTGGATGCTCATCTAGTTTTCAACGCCTTGAATCCTCATACTTAGTTGTCTACCATACCTACTAATACTAACATTGAGTCTACTTTTCCGTATAATGCCATAGTTGGAAGCTTCATGTGCACAATGTTAGGAACATATCATGATATCTCTTACTCTATTTACTACTCTTGTTGAATTTGCTAAAAATCTTGAACACATCCATTGCATTGTAGTTGAATTCACTAGAACACAACACAGAATTTTGCATTGCTTTTGATGTCTGTCACATCAAATTCTGCAAACTAGAAAGCAATTGGAAAAAAATTGGGAGCATATAAAAATTCTTGCCTTTCTGCTAGCTTACTCCTACAACATCTGATGCCAAAATAAACATTGAAAATACCTACTTAATGAAATAGTTTCAAAGAGAGAGCACAATGAACTAGTTTGTAACACACTTGAAACATAACTACAAACCTTGAAAGCTTTTAAGAGTTCACACAATTATAGAAGCAGAGTTTGCCATAACTATTTGCCAATACCCTTCTCAGCTGATATACTGAAACTGACATTGCCACCAACAACGGATGCTATTATATGCCCCCATGGTAAAAGCTTTAAAATTGGTATGATTTTATTCAAAAGGGGACATTGTGAGTATTACTGACCCTGCCCTTGGTTCCAAAGGGTCACGTGTGATCCAAGTTGCTACAGGAAGTTTATGCTTATCTGTAAGAAATGTTGAACTGTATCCCTATAACGCTCCACTTTCCTAGGGGCCGAAACCAGTGCTTCTGTTGGAAAAAGCTTGGGATCTCATTAGTACCATTTGTCAACAAAATGTACAAAACTCTTGAATCTGTTGAGATGCGTAGTTTAAATTACAAGCTCGGTTCCAGGAGCAACAATCTACACATCTTACCTTTTACTCATGGAATGGAGTATGGGTTGGTGCGCTTTCCAGGTAGAGAGCCAATCACAGGTCGTTTTGAGTAGTCACCCAACAAGCCCGGAAATAACCTGTTAAACAACTTCTTGGGTCTAAAAAGTGGGAACCCACTTTTTGATTTCAGGTTCTTAACAGGCTGCTGTTGTGCTTGCAGATTCCCTCGTTCTTTTTCTGCCTCTGCAAGTCGGATCTTCATGGCCGCTAAGTCCCCCTTAAGTACTTTGAAATCCTCATGAACAGTCTCCCAATTCTCATCCACAGTCCGACCAGGTGACATAGAGCCATTTGCTTCTGTGAAAGCAATTTCCTGTGAGTGAGGGAGAAGGGCCCGGACATTTTGTGGTAAGTCAACCAGCCCACCAGACATGGCTGTCCGAACTTGCTCAAAAAATAACACCTGCAATCCAAACAGCTCCACCACAGAGTCACATAAGCCTCACAGAAAGAAACTCCTATAGCATTTACAGGCAAACCCCATCCAGTTAGACAACTTTCACATTTCCACCTCTAGAAAGCTTTTGACTTCCTATACCTCTACGCTAGATAGCTTGGAAGTTGTTATTCAAAAGTTGAACAATTGCTGTCAAAATTGTCAATGAATATGGGCCACCCAAGACTACTGCTTGTATGCCAATCATCGCAGTACCCGTGACAGTCAAGGTTGATTTTGTGAAAGTGAAAGCACTCACCTGCACAACAACGCGGAGAGGAAGACGATCATTTTGGCAGGCATGGACGCAAGCTTCCATCGACAGCTTCTTACAATCCATTAGTCTACTTATCCTTTTTCGATCATTCTTTGAAATTCCTGGGTGCTCCTGTCCACACAACAATTATCATCCCTCAGCAAAACCCTGGGCATCTGTTCCCCGATCCCTGCTCTCTACTCAACTCCAATAGCCTAACCCTAGAGATTCCTTTACTTGACGGTTGCAAACTGAACCTAAGGCCACAGACAACCAGAACTCTGCAAAACCCCTGAAGATAGACTTGGAACCACCCCCAAACATATGTATTTCAAAATGCCTGCCTCCACTGCTTCCAGTCACAACTTAAGTTCTTTACCAACTCTTCAGTTATTTGACAGTCGACTCTCTGCTCAAACACATTTCAGACACAGAGCTCACAATCATGCACATGATATATCCAGTTGAATCCTACTGTTATCTGCCATCCTTGATCATGCAAGCTCCACCTCTGATGCAAGAACTACTGTTCCAGAGGTTAAAATCATCATGGAAGTGACATGACCATAATAACAAGGTAGGGGACAAGATTCTGTGGCTACAAGAGAAGACAAAATTACAAACTTGGAAGAGAGGCTTTAATGTCACCTTGAGATACATGTCAATGGCACGGTACAACCCATCATGAATAGGGCGTGCAAAATCTGGGATAGATTCTGCAATCTGAACAAACTTCACCAAGGGCAAATTTGGATCTCTAGCAATCTCCGCCAAATAACCATCTATCAACTTTGCAACTCGAAGCTTTGAGCCATGGGTTGCAGCAGTTGACCGACGGCTATCAACCACATCAAGTTGCTCAGCTGACCGAGTCCTCCTGTGCTCAAATGGCACACGACGTGACCGCACAGGACTTGTTGGGGGGCTTGTTTCTTGCATCAAATAATGCTCCAGAATGAGTTGTACCAGGTCCACATCATACAGAGAGTCATTGGCATAAGATAGAGATGGGATCATTAGGTCATGTACTGAAGCTTCTTCAAGTTGTAGCCCAATGCGGTGAGCAAGTTCCATTTTGGAAGCCTGGGATGCATTCAGAATAGTCGCAGACTTAAGGAGCTTCAGAAGGAAGCTGCAAGAACATGAGCCCTTCTCAGGTGGTAACAAGCTCACAAGTGATTCCAAAAGGGCTCGGTGCTTTGTTGATGTTTCAACAAAATCACCTGCCAAAGCTCCATTTAGCTTCCGTGCACTGTCATGTGTTGTCTGTTCTTTTGACACTCCAGGTAACCAACGCAGGGCATAAAGCCTCAGTGCCTCGCCAACTTGATCCGGAGGTGCCCCTTTTGCCTTTATGGAAACCATCACCCTCCAGTATAAATCAACATCTAGGTCACAAATGTCCTCTGCCCACCAGTCCTTTGGGACAGGGTGGTGCCTGCGGCTGTGACTTCCATTCCAGGGAGGGCTGCCAGGCTTGATGTCAGATGATTGTGGTAAACTGGAAGGAAGAGGCCTGGTATATGTGAAGGACCAGTCCACCTTTGATGCATCCACTGCAGTTTTGAATGAAATTGAGTCGACACACCGACTCAACAACTGTGCCCAAAATTCAATAACTTCCTCAGACTTCTTTTTGGGTGCAAAATATGTACGTCTTCATTTCCATATGCAACTAACATTGTGAATTTGAACACTCAAAATCAACAGCAGCCTAGCCTAAACATGACTCACATGCTCAAGGTCAATCGATCATGTGAGTACACAAATTAGATGAAACTCTGGTATCAGCTTCTGTCCATGGAGAGCTCAAGGGTCCCACTATCTCAGAAGCTTTTTTTTGAATTTCCCTTCTGTCTGCTCAAAGGATAGATAAAACTTTGCATGGTTATTAAGATTAGCATATTAGCAATCACTTTAGGCAGACAGAAAATAAAGTATACAAATTTGTCAGGAGTTTCTTAGACATCTGGCCAAACCCCCTTCTGGACCAAGCTGCTGCTGGGTACTTGAGGTTGAGGTTTAACGAATAAGAAGACTAACCTTCAGGTCTTCCGCCCATGGCACGAGAGATTTACTGTTTTGCAGACAAATTATACAATCCTTCCAGCCCCGGAGGATAGAGGAGTTCAAGAACACTTCCAGTTTGAAGATGAGGTTCCCTTTCTCAATGGCTTCCGACATCTCCAAATACTCAGCACCACACCGGACAGCCCCAACATTGTATGCGTTGAGTGTAAATGTGATGCCATAACAGAACTTGGCACACATCTCAAATGACTCCACACTTCCTGGGAAGTCAGGCAGCACAACCTCATCCTTGTTTATTCCCTTCTCTCCTTTCATTATTTTGTTTAGGCATTCACTCTTAGACAAAAGTGGAAACTGCCAACCACCACACCAGAAATCCATGTTAAAAGAAGAAGATGCACTCTGTTGATGAAATGGGCCATCTTTCTCCTCAACCATCATCTCCTGGTGTCTGAAAAAATGCTTGTAATATATTTCAGTTAAAAAAGCTCATCATTCTCAGAACTGCCAAGTTGGGATCCAGTTTCACGCGTATAATCATGATCATGCAGCAGGTTCTCTTCCTTGTCTTGCAGCCTAATTTGATAACTTACTATTTGCTTCAAAGTGAATTTAGATGCTTTGCTTGCACCCCAAAAGAATTTCTACAAAAGCAATTACTATGAAAAATGTTGGCAGCAATAATTTGTTAACAAATCCTCTTGGTGTGATCGCAGTGCATGATGAGGTGGCCATGCAGGAACAATTGAAGTGGGGACACACAATGCTTCAACTCAAAGCATTACCTTGTGTAGCAGAAACTTATGGCCATCAACTTCAATGGAGATGTCACTGACAAGATCAGAAGCTACAGCCCTGCAGCAGACTCACCAGAATCATCAGCCATTTCCCATCAGCAAGGGGCCAGACAGACTTAAGAAGACAACATACTGATTGCAGAGAAATTTCTACAGTAACACTCTTTGAAGGTATGTTGCATGAGTTCCAACAAACCTAGAACTAACCCAACAAGGTTTTCTCAAGACATTCCACATCATTTCACGAGTGTATACATAATTTACATGCCTCCTTCAGACTCCCAAGAGAAGAAGCCTAATTGCTGAAATGGAGACACTGCCTTGCATTGTTGCCCTATGTGTACATGGAAAGCTTGACCCCAACAGAAAACAAAAGAAACTAAATCTGAAAACAGAGAGGGGAAAAAAACCTAAAACAAAAATGAAAAAAAAATCATAGAATTGCCTTAAACAACTGAAGCAGACCAGACCAGAAACTAGGAAAACGAAGGACACCCCAAGAGCCCTAACTAGAGAATCAAGAGATTTGGATTTCCTTACGTGACATTGTCGCTGGTCTGGAAGATATCAGGCTTGGACCCAAGCTTCATGAACTTCATCGTAGCCAAGAGTAGCAGCTGCTGCGTGCTCTGCAGCTGTTTTGAAACCACAAGGTCTACAACTCTTTCTTTCTTTCTTTCAAGAGAACATGCCGGAAGGGGAAAAAACACTGCCACCGCAATAATATAACTAAGCACGACCGACCACCGCTCTAACAGAGAGGAGGAGGAGCACTAGACGTTAAAGCCTGAAAAGAAAACTCTCCATTGTTGTCCTCCGAGTACACCACCACCGTTGCAATTCCCCCCAGGCAATCCCTGAGAAAGAAGATCCTCTGTCCACTTCACACGAACTTTCCGGATCGTCGCAATCGATCATGCTTCCCAACAACAAAATCTTCTTCTTCTACAAGCCTTCTTTGATAATACGAATCCCCTGCAAGCGGAAAAGAACGTCGACGCTATCCTCCTCAGGAAACGCTTTGAACTCCAAGCTGCTGCTCTCAGAACACATGGACATGAAAGATAAAAGAAGTACTAATGCAGGACTCCCCGTCAGTCCGAGTAGCAGAATCCATAAACCGCTTCAATTGCCCAGCTATAAGTGCTAGAAGAAGATCACGGTTTGCTCGCGGATGCTGAAGATCTCCAGCTCCTCCAATACTTTTGTACCGGATCGCTCTGAATTCCTTCACTTGGTAGCGACTCGGTTTGGGCTAGGATACATCATGGCAAAGAAATTCCCAGCAGCGGTGTTCAATCAATGCCGACAAGAAGCAGAAGAAGAAGAAGAAGAAGAAGAGAACACGGTACTGACGTACTTCTGTAGCAAATTCTACACTTGTCCGGCTAGTAATCTACAAAAGACGAGGAGCTCCAAGCTTGTAAGACATTCGAAGCATACTTGCGGAAGAAGACAGAAGGCGCTGCTTCGACGAGAGAGAGAGAGAGAGAGAGAGAGAGAGGGAGAGGGAGAGAGAGGGCGGGCGCTTTTCCTCTTTCTTCAGTCGTCGCCAGCTTCTACACTCGGATGTTATGATTACAGGGCCCAGTGTTTTTTTCAAGTCGTCATTGTTTTGTCGAGCGAGCGCCTGGCTGCAGCCGATCCAGGAGCGAATGTCCTGCTGATCACGCCAGCGCGGAAGTGTTGCAGAGAATCTTATTTCACACAAAACAAACAGAACCACAACCAACTGATCACCAAAGCTGGTCTTGAATCCTTGCTACACTTTCTTCAGGTCCAAAAGACAGGAACAAGAAAGAGAGAGACACGGAGAGAAACACAGACAGAGAGAAAGCGAGATATGAACAAGCTATGGAATGCAACAAACAGAAGGCGATAGAAAAGCGAAGCTCATGAATCGCGTAGTAGTTCATTCATGCTTTTTATCTTTTGTGTATACCGCGAAGAGTGCTACTCTGCAATTCCTCCAGCAGTCTTTCCAGTACGTCTTCCAAAACAACAAAAAAAACTCGAAGAAAGTACCATGGAGGAGGGAAGAAAAAAACACTGTGAATGATTGCGCGCGCGGCACAAAACTCCTTAGACTCGAACTTGCTTGCTTCCTTCTTCAGACACAAGGCTATATGTCGATATTATAACATTTCTCCACGACAATCCACGAAAACTAGTCACCAGCTGCTAAAATCACTTGTGCTCAAAGCTCCTTCAAGCTGCACCTCGACATGAAATCGAAAATCCTCCTACGAAAACAACAGCGACAACAACAACCACAAAACCACACAACAGGACCATGACCTACTGACTCATCTTTTCCACTCTAAGAACAACAACGACCGGTTCCAGAGTCTCTCTCTCTCTCTCTCTCTCTCTCTCTCTCTCCCTCCTCCGGTTCCAAAGCTTCTTCACAAAGCAACACGCAGGAGGAACAAAAAATAATAATAACAATAATCAAGGCGGGATTCGAACTCGACTTGTTCCCCGCAAAAAACTCTCTAAACTTTGCTAATTTCCTCTCAAATTAAAAAGTCATCTAATCTCGATTCTCGAGAAACCAGAACCAAAACCCAACAACAAACGCAAAACCCGCTCTAAACTAAATATATACAACAAATGAGATCACACTCCCAAAAGGACGCCATCAACCGAAATAGACACAAAATAAATACACAAAAATAGGCATATGATCTCTCCCCTCCACAGTCGTTGCGACTCTTTCTTTCTCTCTCTCTCTCTCGCTCTCTCTCTCTCTCGTGTTTTCCTCGTTTGTTGGCGGCGACAAGACGGGAGGCGAGCGGGAGGAAGGATGATGCAGAAGTTGGAGACGCACAGACGCGGAGGAGAAGAAGAGAATGGCGAAAGGCGGGCGGAGGGGGAGAGAAAGCAAAATCCAACAACGAGGACAAGGAACAGCGGCGAGGGTGGGGGGCGGTGTCAGGGCCTTTGGGGGTTTTTTTTTTTTTTTGGGGGGGGGGGGGGGGGGGGGGCCCCCATGGCATGTTTTTTTTGGATGGCCCCTTTTTTTTTTTTTGGGGGGGGGTTTTTTTTTTTTTTTTATTCCTCTTTTTCACACATTCGTTGCGCTTCGTCGATTACT
>Ga0116231_10010617_pt1 | contig 14691 bp, 7 predicted proteins | sample S1TSphgellanicum_2_FD_89695 | JGI IMG/M metagenome (GOLD analysis project Ga0116231, IMG submission 89695) | Host-associated microbial communities from peat moss isolated from Minnesota, USA - S1T2_Fd - Sphagnum magellanicum MG | ecosystem: Host-associated > Plants > Peat moss > Unclassified...
AAATCATGGACACGTGAGGAGATTGAGAGATTATTGTATAATTTTGAAGTGATGATTGTATGATATGTAGTATATAAGGAGGATATTTTTTTGTGGGGGAGAGTGCATGAGAGGGCTGGGGGGGGTCATCATAGTAATATGTATCACAGCAGGGTGAAGATAATGTTTAAAAATGTACTTTTGTATTTTTGAACATATGAACACAATAATTTGGATTTTTATTTATTTATTTTTTTTTTCAGTAGGCTCCATTATTATGAAAGTTTCAATGATCAAAATTTGATGCAAAATTGTTGATAAAGTTTTAAAAATTATTGTGCATGTTTAAAACACTCAAAATTCAAGTGTAAATAGTCTTTTTCTTTTAAATTAAAAAAAAAATCAAATATGCAACATTGAGTTTGAAGATTTGAAAGTATCATATAATTTTGATAAGTAAAAAAACATCAGAAATTAAAATTGATAAAACTCATTCTTATGAATTCTAAAAATGTGCCTTGAATAAAAGTTATTCATCCTTAAAATGGTACAAAACATGAATATAAAATGTATATGATATATAATAAGTTGTAGTCAAAACATAGTTATATCTAACACACAATGCTAAATTGGGTATGAGAAATGAAAAAAACAAACATAAATCAACATGTGAATGAATGTCTTGTGTCAAATGCAATTCTTGGAAAAAATTTCAACCAAATGTGACCCTCTTGGCTCCTTTTATTGGGTTTTGACCCTAGAGTAATTGACATTCATCAATTTACAAAGTCTTCAAATCCAAAAATGTATTTTTTAAAGCCATTTAAGTGGTATTCTTTCCTTTTTTTGGTGGCAATTCTTTTTAAAAAATCCAAGAAATGATCTTTTAGTGTGTTTTCAATTGCCAATTCTTAGAAGAAAAATTAAGTAAAAAACACTTTCGGGATGCAGAGTGATCTTATGCCTACTTAGAGGTGTAAAAGTCCCACCAAACTCCTACCATCTCATGATCTTCTGATGTTTAATGATGGGCTGACCTGGGTGGTCTGGATTGGAATGCTACACAAGCCCACAAACTCTATTTAAGGGTTTTGAAATCTACAATGCTTTTTGAAATAGCAATAAATCAAAGACTTGAGAACATCCTAGATTCATAAAGGAAGATAAATTTACTTGAACCCCTGTTCTTCCTCTTTTGCTAGTTGTTAACATCTCTTGCCAAAACATTACACACTACTAGTGTAGTTAAATTGTTGAAAAGCACAACCAATTTTAAATGACATAACTCTAAGATTTAAAACTAGGAACGAACATAATGACATTAATTCCCCCAATTCCTCATCCCCTCACATGTACCCTCACAACAACAACAAAATTTCTCCTTATGTACTAAGATATCACAATGATCACTTGGAAATTATACAATAATATTCACCATGTGGCAACCAGCACATACACTGATTCTATGGTAAAAGATTTTCTGGATTACTTTTTCCGTAGTACCTTTAATTATATTATTTGTAGGAATGTTGACATTCTTCACACACACACACACCAAAAGAAAAAGCTATGAAAGAAAATAAAAAATCTTTTGGAACATTCACGGAAACTGCCCCTATATTGCAATATACATTATGAATACCATCCATCAAATAAAACAAGTGAGACATTAAATATCTTCTAAAAGCTTTGAGTAAAGCTCTACCAAGGCACTTGTCATACTAGATGGCCCTCCATGTTGAACAAGCAAGTGTACCCTTCATCATTGTCCCTACAGTGTCCACAACACCATAACTAAGTTCCTTCTATCGTTCAAAGTCAATCGAAAGCATTGCATATTGCAAAATGTTGCAATCGTTCTACAAGTTCAAATTTCGGCACAAAATAGTGTTCTAAAATATAGTAAACCCCTTTTATAATCATGCCCTTGTTGACCACTTTTTTTTTTGACACTAATGAATTGTGATTCAAATATGTATAGTCACATTCCATACAAACCTTAACAAAATTGTGATTACAAGCAAAATTGTTTTGCGAAATAGTCTTTTTACGTTAGCATTTAGGTGCCAATTGTTTAAATTTCCTACAAGAGTTATTCTAAGCTCTACTATGCATCATTAAAGTTGAAGAAAGTTGTGATTTCTACTTATTTTAATATGGTGATCTGTATTGAGTTTGAACTCCTTGTGTATTTTGTCAACTAGATTTTTTTAATTAAACATTTTTACTTTCTTGGCAAGTTTGCATATCTTTTGCTTGTTTGCAATAGAAAGTCGTTTCTTTCGTTTCCTTCAAAAGGATTTATTGTTGTTAATTTGCACAACTTGAACACAAAGCAATACTAACATTGTCAAAAGGAATTACAATTTACAAAACTTTAATATTTACTCTAAATTTCTTCCATTGTAATCACATTCACAAAAACAAAAGTTTTGGAAATGTTTTGTGCTACTAATGAGTGTGATATTGACTCAAAAAAATGGTGTTTCTTATCAAAATAAATAGTTACCAAAAAAATGTGTGACACAAATGAAAACATGACTAAAAATGGGGTTTACTGCATAAAAATCTATACCAACCACAATATTCATAGTTTCATAATGTTGTTCCAATTTTGCACATTGCTTTTGAATTGTGCTCAATTTTTTCTTTCTAATTATATCTAATCCTTACAACAAATCTTATCCTTTTTAATATTTTTTTCTATTGAAATTTTATTCAAAATAAACATGCCAAATTTTTTGGCTCTATAAAAAAAAAAGACTATTCATTTAAATCAACAATTTACCTAACACTTTTGTCATCATCATGCAATTGACCATAATTAAAATTGATAGTGTCTATTTTGACTAAAACATGTCATGTCCACAATGCTTATTTGTGTGGCAATATATTTTTTATTTAAAAAAATTATTATATATATTATTTAATTCTGAAAAAAAATTAATACAAATTTTTATGATGGTTATTTCTTTTGAAAATGGGAAAAATATTATTTCGTTTCATTTGTCAGGTAAGCCTTCCTAGACATGGGCTACCCATTAATTCATCATTACAGGTGGTATGTCAACATGACTAACTTTAATCACACCTGTAACATGACTATTTTTAATCGCAATTATAGGATGTGAAAAATGAGGTTTGAATCTTCACCTCCATGACCACAAGACAAGTGTTTAATCTTTGAACCATCCCATCATGTGATGACAAATAGTGTAACCACACCAACACATGTATATTTTGAATTTTCAGCATTAAAATGTTATTACATTAATAATTTGATTCCATAATTCAATTAATTTCATGTGTAGGTAATTAGCTTGTTGTTACTTATTGGATAGGTAGACAGATGGTAAGTAATAGGTGGTATGTATGTAGGTGATAGGTACATATTAGGTGATAGGTAATAAGTGTAACTCAAAAATAATAATTTAAATTACATCTAGGTTTTCAAAAAAATGAACACTTAATCCAATTTTTATAATGTGTCAATTGATCATATAATGAATTTAGATTTAAATTTGAAGATGAAACAAATTTTATGCTTGACAATTTGTAATCAATTTCACATATATATGAATTAATAATTACGTTTGGATTTTATTTAAAATTTAAGGACATGGCATTGAATTAAAATGTTTATTTCAAAGTTTCCAATGTAATGTCTTTAGTCACAATAGAGTAAGCATATAATTTCACGATGAAATTAATTTCAGTTCACATATGAAGTACATAATTATTATAAGCTATCTTTGATTAAAAATTTAAGGGCATTATATATATTGTGCCCATAAAATTGACACAAGTAGCATGTTTTAGTCCCAACATTTATACATGGTGGTGACACATCACCATTCTTGTCATTTTCTTATGACTAAATCCAATCGTAAGAGTAGTAATATGATCTCCACATGGACTTTGCATCATCCACATGTCAATAACAATATATTTTGATTAAATTGTTTTTGTAACTTAGTCAAATCATACATTGTTACTAAATTTGGGTTAGTCAAAATAGACAAAATTAGGTATGTTAGTCATGTTGAAATGATTTTACAATCATCTTAATGATGATGGGTGGAGGGGGGAGGGGGTGGTTGAAATGGAGGTATACGGATATCTTTGACAATATTAATTATGGATTCTCAAACCTTAATAAGCTAATGGTGATCTTGAAATAATTGTCAATGTAATTCTAGCAAGTGGCTTTTCTAGGTTGCACATTTAATTGGACTATTGCCAATACATTAGGTTGATGACCATGCATTCCAAATTGGCTCTGTCCCCATGATATTTGAAGAGCCACTCTTAGGTGAATTTTTGGTTTTCTTTCATGCATTTACCATTGTTATAATTTGGTACAAACATACAAAGATAGTAAATGTACATTTAAAAAAATCAAAACTCATAGTTGTTCATCTACTGGTGAGATTTTGAGGCAGTGTGTGGAAGTTATGATTTTTGAACAATTTATAGTTGGATTGGGCTTAAGGCTATCAAGCCTAATATCATGCATGTATGTGTTAAAACAAATGTTGCACCAATTCCACTAAATGTATGCTTTTTAACTAGAAACCATGGGAATTAATAAAATTTTTATAAAATTCTAAACATTTATCATGAGTCTTTTTAACTTGGGTTTCTTGCATTATTTATATGAATATTTTAAACATCAACTTGTGGTACATACAACAACATCCTATAAATTGTGTTGGAATCCTTGTAGCTCTAGTACTAGGCCTTGCTAATTCAGTTTGTAGAAAGTCTTTTTTATTGGACAAATGCATAACATTTTGACCACAAAACATGACCAAAAAATTGAACCTTTTGATTACAACATTATTCTTATTGGCAAGGGAAAAAATTGCATATTAAATAAGTTTTACAAATTGTGAACAACCTATAAACTCCCTCATTCATTTTGTTATTTGGATAAAACATTCCTTCATTTACATTCATGTTCCACCTTTTCATATAGTACTTAAGATTATAAATTGAACCTTGCATAAATAGTATATGGTTTGAACATGTCATGTGTTTATGTGGTCAAAATACACTACGTTCCTTGTATACACCTTCGGGTAAAAATTTTAAATTAGGAGCCACAAGCGCCAATTTCACAAAGTCCTTAGCAGGAGTGGATGAAACAATCAAGTTGATGTGGCACAATATGTTTGGTTAATTTAAGAGAATATTATTATAATCATGATCTACAAATTGTTAAAAAAATTGATATAATTCTAGTGACTCAAAAAAATGTTGCATTATTATTATATGAAAGTTTAATTTTAAAACATTCTCATAAATATGTCATAAATAAAAATTTCAAAACCTTTTAGAAGTTCATTAAATAGCGAAAGGATTGGTTACAAACATATTATTATGTTTTTGCATCCCTTATTCTTATTATTGTTATCTGTTACTTTGGATTCCTACAACATAATACATAATGAAAAGCTCCATGCGAAAAAATACAAAATTCTAACAACGCATTCATTCTGAAAATATAAAACCTCCAAATCCAAACAATGGTTACGTCAAAGGTGGTTTCTGAAAGAGATATTGTCCAGCTTACATTAAATGTATACAAATGAGTTTGTAGCAAACTTTCAAAGGGAAAATTAAATCTTGCTCACATACTAATTCATTTGTTTGGACATGTTATGTATAATCTATGATTGCATTGTGAAATGGTTGGCATAAGAAACATTATTTTTAATATCACCCCTTTTCAAGATTCGGAAGCACTCATAGAATGTTGAACACTGATTACAATAAGACTCTAAATAATGATTCGTGTCATGAAAAATGACTATAAATTCCTTAGATCTAGCTAACACTTGTAATTTCTTTTTCAAAAAATTCACAACACTTTCTTTAGATGAATCTCCTTTATCTTTTGATTGGCTTAGAATCTTAACAAAATCCCAAAGATGTCGGTGGTTAATATATATGAACCTTTTGTAAGAGATGAACATGTGTATATATATTTGCAAAAAGATATGAAATCATTTGAAAAATTTAGAATAAGTAGATTATGTTACAACATTTTTATGTTCATATGTATAGATTTCTTACGGTTGTAAAAACTTTTTAGGTTCCAAAATTGGTGAATAGTTGAGGAAGATTATAGCACCCCATTGAAATTTCAACCAACAACAAAATGGATTAAATTGGGGGAAAGAAGGTTTAGGTGCTACCACAAGAAAACTAATCTGAATTTTTTAAACCTGAATTTTTTCTATTTTTTTATTTTTCTATTTGTCTATTAAATGGCACCATGTGCACACATATATCTTTTCACATATGCACACACCTAGAAACCTAACATACTATGTATAGTTAGCAAATTAAGAAATTTGATTCCTAACTAATTTTTGACTTTTTATCTTTAAATGTATTTACACCTACACATAGAATATTTTCTCATGGTTGTGGCCCCAAGTATTTATTAAAATAGAAAAAGGAAAAAATGGGGTGCAATTAGATTGTCATAGATCAAGTGTAATCAATGCTTGACCTTTTTCATATTTTAGTGTCAAATTTTATATTAATATTGCACGTCTATAATGTGTTTAAATGACAATGAATTTAATACATTATGGAAATGTGTGGAGTAATCTAGGATGAATGTAATGAATATATAATAATCAAATCATTCCTAAAGCATTGTAGACATTGTTTTTGTTATTTTACTTAATTTCTAAAATATTTCAAATGTTTTGAAAATGATCATGTACAACAATTATCCACACCTTTAGATAATAATATAGTTTGACATTTTTTTCGCCATGAGTATGTTGACAATTATAAAAATCATGAAATTCTAATCCATTAACCTTTGCAACCAATTGCAATCTACCACATCATCCTTGCATGAACTCTGACTATTTTTTAAATATTTCAAAAAAAAATCACCAAAAGTGACAAGGTTGACTTCTATTATTTTGTTTGCACTCGAGAATTACATTTACATGTTCCTAACATCCATCATCCCCCTCAAAACACATGTTCCTGACCTTTAAAAATTGGTAACTAAAGAATCTAAAAATCCCAATCAAATATTTATTAAAGAAATAAAATAAAAGGCATCAAAGTACCCCCAAAAGGTAGCTTTTTTTTGGGTGGGGTTCCTTATTGGGAAAAACCCTCTTATTACACATTCTTGGAACTTTTTCATGCATTTATTGTACACCTAAAAATTCAAATGTTTGTTGATCGAATTAGATTTTCAAATACTACACCAATTGGAGATTGTACTCATAAATTGTTTCTGAGGGGAAAAGTCTTTTGTAAAAGTGTTGTTCATTGTCTTGAAACTTGATGGTTGTGATACCATAAAGTCATAGTTGGCCCCTTCTTTCTATGGATCATGATGACTGGTGGGCTCACCTATGCAACACGAGGGCCAAGTAGGCTGACAAGTGCCTAGGCAAAGCTCTACATAGAACTAGTTAGGGGTAGTTAGTGTCCTCCATAGAAAAAAGTTCTCTCAATCCAAATTCAACATTATTCAACTTTAATATAGCCTGGAAGAGGTCGGAAACTTTTCACTTGAAGAAATCATGATTGTAGGTGCTAGTTCATGTTGGCTGAAATATTCTTCAACCTCTAGGAAAGAAGTCTATTTGTTGACATAATATCACACTGGTACCTTTGGTGGCTTCTGCACAATTTACATTATTTTTAGAAATGCTGAAATTTGACATCAAGTGCAACATTTTTGTGAAGAATCTTTTGAAATATTCAAGAATATTCAAAATTTCAAAATGACAATTTCAAAATTAATTAATTATTCAACAAACATGTGCTAAATCTTCAGCCATGGAAGTTCAACCAAATTGGGGGTGGAGGAGGGGGCGGGGGGATGTAAATCCATATTCTTAAAATCACAAACTAAAAGAAACCGACACCAAACCATCAAAACACCCCCATAGAAATCCAAATTCCAAGAAGGGTAGGTAGAAAATACGCCAGAATTCCCAGAAAGGAACCACAATATACTTCGAAATTCCCAGATACGAAAGGACCACACAAAAAAAAAGTATCCTTTTTGTATGGAATTACTTCCATAATTGCATTCAAGGGCTATGGAGTACGTCACAAGTGGCACCTAGACCAGATCATTAGCTAGCTTCAGAACTGAGCTGTAATTTTAATTCAAGTCATGTATTTCTAACAAATTTGGGCGACCATGGTTTAAGATATCGCCCAAATTTCATGCAGAACTAATTAAAGTCGAATTTGTAGAATTCGTTGTCGACATTTATTATTAGCTAATGATGACAGACAGAGAGCGAGATTTTTTTGTGGCACTGTGGACTGATCAAATCTTCCTTAGTCAATTACTAGCTTAGTTCCAGAAATTGGGTAATGTGAAGGGAGGGGATGGCAAGCAACGGCTTCGGGAATTGTAGCTGCGGATTCTGAGAGCGGTACCACTGAGGCAGTTAGATGCTTTGGTAGTTCTGGGATGCCAGTGGGTGTAAATTGTGTAGAAGAATTTGAATGGAGAGATGTTGTGTAGGCGGACTACTCCTCTTGCCTCTCTGAAGAAACCCATTCCTCCTGTGACGCTCATCAATGTATCCTGGTAGTTCACAAACGGACCCTGCATGCATCCACCAAACACGAATTCACAACTCATGTTACAATGACCCAGCTAATGGTTTCCATGTGGCCTTAATTTCTGGCTCTTTTGAGTCCCTTACAAAGAACAATGGACAGGGAGACTTCTTGCATCTACCTGACCTAACCACTGTTCAAAATCCATGTGCCCATTCTATAAATCCATGTGTCACGTCTGCAAAATCATGACAACCCATTACACTCTGGAACGTCCTGGGTCGAGGCCAATTATGCCTGTTTTGCTGTCTGTGCAAAACATTTTGGCTCACACTACTAGTGCCCAAATTCCTTACATGACTCTTACCGGACACAATGATTTGTACCCGACACATTCCATAATATGTAATGATTTTCAGGTGACCTTTTCTGCTTATTTTACAGTCCCCTTACAAGGCACGATGGACAGATGGTTAAACCCTTGCTGACCTACAAATTGTTTAAAATCCCCACGCCACTGTGCAAACCATGAAAAGCATTACAATATGGAATGTGCACTGGGTAAATGCTATTCGGACGTACCTGGCCAGAGATGTGACCGAAATCGCCAAAATACCATGTCATCAGAGTCTCGTACCGATCAAGAGTGAAGAACTGTTGCCTCTTCTTTTCTGGGGTGCCCATTCCGGGGTAATGTTTCATAAGGAGGCAGATTCCAGCCGTGATTACCAGCCTCAGCTTCAGCGGCCCGTCATATAGCTACAGAAACGACCATAGCAAACAGTTCAACATACACTTCCCGACTGAGTCGAAACTTGTCTATTCCGTGCAGGCTAACAGCTCACTTTTGTTACGCAGCTAGATCGTCGATCGAGCACGGCCTTCTGTAATTTTCTAAACCGATAGAAATCAAGGTTCAAGAAACAAGCTACTCATTCTCATGTCAGGAACCTCACTAGTGCCTAGTGCAAACCATGAGTAATCGAATGAGTGTGGACTAGATATTAAATTGCGCGCGGCAAATGGTGGTTGCAACTAAAACGCACTTGTTAGTGAAAGGGACTTGGTCGCCCAGAGCGTGAACATGCCCCCCTGTGTCGGGATCCACCTAGTTCACCGTCTGTCTGCTAAATTCCAGAAACGCAGGGCTATCACTATCGAATTCTTTCAGCTCGTACACGTTGAATGTTTGCGCCTCAGCTGCACACACACATCCCAATTAAGTGAAACTCAGTCAGTCACTCGGTCATGTGTAAATCTCATCTGGAAAGGAAAAATAAATAAAATAGCAAAGCCACATGAAATCCTTGGGTTTATGATCATTCTAAAATCCACACGCAAAACTAGAGGAGCTGCAAGGAACGCCGGAAGCAATTACTGACACAGGCGATTTGTGTGGGACCTGGACAGAATGTTATTTTCCCAAGCAAGCAATTCGAAGTCATCAGAGATAAGGTTTGGAGATCATTGGGCTTGCTATCGGACATGAGAGCTGTTCATACCTAATTTTGGAATTGATTCCCAAAGGAAAAGCCTGTCCGCAGATTCCGTGACAGAGCTATGGGTGATGTCAGAAGAAGGTAGATTTCCAAAGTGCTCCATCAAAACTTCTGCTGGGTTCTTTATTGTTTCCTCATGCTTGGACCTCGTCCTTCTACCTTGTGCTTCTAGAACACTCGTGATCCTACTGCGGGAGTTCTGTTCCCGGCTCGAATCCTGCTTGTAACTACTGCTACGAGGACTAGACGACTTTAGTGAATGAAGCTGTGGATGAGCTGGTTGAACCTGAAGACATATATGCGGCTTCTGCGTCCCTCTTCTGAGAGTTCTGGCTTAAATCTCTCTCTAGATTCGAACAAGCTAAGACATTCCCAGCAGTTTGAGCGCGTAAACTCAGCATTGCCGCGGCCATTGCGATTCGTAATTAAGTTAAGCTTCTCTAGTGTGACACTGTGCAGTCTACCTTCTGATGACGCGTTCACTTGCACACTGAAGACAACAATTGATGAAGGTGATGAGTTTACAAACCAATAAATGTGACGTAAACTGAGTACGAATCTAGAAGCAGCTTGAGGAAGTTGAGGAGGCTAAATAAGCTATAGAGAGTGCAGAATCCAATGGCAAGCTATGCGATGGAGAGCTAGCTTGACAGTTATAAAATTAGATGACCATGAGCTGGTTCAAGTCCAAAATTGATTGTAAGAAATGATTGAATGAAGAGTGCAAAAACTGAACTTGGCTTTATGGAACGAAGAAAACTAGGTTTCGATCCTTGGACGAACTACCTATGCTTGGAGATCAGGAGCTTCATGGCAGCTGGTTGAAGGTAACTTGGGATTCAGGTAATTCCCGAATCATAGCAGCCAGGAGTACGAATGGCCACAAAGTTTGACTGCTGAAACCCAAAAGTTAAAAAAATTCGAACTACTATTTTGGAGATCGAATCGAACTAGGTTCAGTACGTGATCGTCGCATGGTGCAGTAGATAAATGCTTGGGCTCTTAGAAATTGATTGTGGGTTTTGCGCAGCCTGCTGCACGAAGTTGAGTTGCTGCTCGGGGCTAATTGATGCATGGAGTGAGGTCATATTCTTTGCAGGTACCTGAGCAACTGATCTGGTAATTGTGTTTTGAAATTTGTATGCAGGGAAGCCTGGTGCCAAGCTTCGTTGCAGCAGGCAGGCGTCTGTGTGATGTGCGCAGACACTTCAAGGCTGCGACACAAAGTCTGCACACACGTCGAGGACCCGTGCGTTTGAGTATCGCGAGTGGGCGTCGCCCTCGAGAGCAAGGTAGACGCAGCCTGCGTGCGTACAGCAAGGAAGAAGGGCCGACTGGAATATTCCCCTACGTCGTCAGAGAGGGCACCCGGCAGAGAAAAGACGTCCGGTATGTGGGGAAGTACCGAAGTGGGACTTGGAGAGTTGCGCCAAATTTAGCAATCAAAGGTCGGGGCCCGGTTCCACGCAAATGATGAAGTGGGCGACGAGGTCTTGGGGGACCCAGGAAGTGTACGAACTGGACCAGTGGCAGCCAGTCCTTTTGGTGGCCCACGTTAGCCGCTAGGGCGCTGCATGACCAATTTCGGGCACCGGGCAGCGTGAACCAGTACCTTCGCTGTACTTTACCACTGGTACCTTTAGCTGACCTTAGTCACACCACCTTAGTCACTGGTGTGGTTTTTGTTTGTTTTTGTTCTTTGTTTTTTTGGGTTTTTCAATAATATATTTTTAAATAATTTCTTGAAATTTTGCAATTCCATGATCTAAGCTTGGCTGTCAGTGGAAATCATTCCGCAAATCAGTTTTATCAGGCACATTTTACTGTAACTGCGATATGACAGTAAATTAAGCATCCTTCTATAATCAAGTTGGCTACTTATTGGAACTTATTATAGAAATTAGGCGATTTTTTGCCCATTTTTTTCTCAAAAATCTCACAAATTTGGATTTTTTTCATTACAAAAATATGTAATATATGTCGAAATCAGATTTTTCAGGTCACGATATTGCCAAATAAATAAATCAGGGCTCTTATTATAGTGCCTGGATTTAACTGTGGCTTGATCTGGAGAAATGTTGTTAAAATTGTGCTCAGAAACCCTGATTTAGTCTGATTTAATAATTTATAATGCTTACAATCAATCAAGAAAAAAATGAGTTCTTACCAGTGCCACTTGAAGTGGTTATTTGACATTTTGAAGAACCATCGGTTCCAGTTACTTCAAAAACCTTTAATTTTTCTGATTTTAAAGAACCTCCGTAAACAACCCTCAGCATTATGGCTGGTTATTCGATTTTCCAAATTTTTGACAAATATCAGAATTGGTTCATTGAGTTTATTGAGAACCATGGTTATGAATCTTAAGAGTCACCTTGATAACCTTGTGGGTCTGTTCATGGCCAACAATGGTCTTTACCATGGTGCCTACCAATGTAGTAGGTGCTGGCTCACCACAGGCCTGAGTTGGGTCACCTAACCACTTGTGAGTCGAAGCTTTTACTTGTTTTCCCACATGTTTTCACGCAAAGAAAATTTGATATTTCCATGGTTGAACAAAAAATTGTAGCTGAATAAGATATACCCATGCACTTGAGTCCATGCTTGACCCAAGACCCCCCTCCCTTCTCAATCCTTACCATACACTTTTCCTTTGAGGGGTTGTGAGATTAAAGTCCACCTAGTGGACTGTTTTGCATATTTCTAGAAAATTCATATATTGTGTATGAAAATCTCTTCAACCCCAACTGTCATGGTGGACCAATTTGGTCGGGTTTTCATTGTCTTGCTGATTAACTGGTGCAAGCTTCTACATTCAGTTCTGGTTGGCCAACAACCCATTTGGGCCTTGGAATAAGGGGTTCTGATCAGCGTTTTTTTTTTCAATTTTTACAAGTAACTGCTAGATTGATTGGCTCCGGTCAATTGGGCAGAGTGTATTATCTGGCTATTGTAGCCATTGTGGAGATGAAACAATTGGTTAATAAGATTTTTATGTGGTTGTGGAATTCACTATCATGTTAATGGAAGAGTAAACTTTTGGCAACTTAAACACATGCAAATTGTGGCGTTTGATGATCAATGTATCATAGAAGGTGCAAAATTTGAGGTACAAGCATGCATATTAAACACCCAACACACAGCCAAAAAAAAGTTCAAACATTTAAATTTCACAATCTCACCAAAAATAATAATTTTAATTTAACATCAAGCAAACTAACCCATTACACAAACATATACAAGATGCACATTGCAAGGCTCAAGCACTGCTAAAAGATTTGAACCCAAGTCTCAAAAGAGATTTTGCCTAGATGCAATAGCAATGTGCTTGCATCACAACCAACTCCAAACTTGAAGTTCCAAGCCCGCAATCACATCAAGCAAATATTCCAACTTCAAACGATGAATCATAGAGTTGTGGAGTGGCATAGTGCATAGTGCACAATGCATAGAACAAGTCCAAACAAACATTCAAAAATTCAAAAAATGTTCAGGAAGTTGGAAATTTTTTTAAACCCCAAGGCTCAAGGCCCAAGCCCCACTTTGAATTCCATTGGCTACATTGAAGCATCTTGTGATGAATCAACACACCTACACAAGATTTCAAAACATGTTTGAAATTTGCAAACAATGACAACTTAAAAGCTTATGCAAAATGTATTTTAGTTCAAACCATATATATATATATATAATAAAATATTATATCTTTGATCATCTATCTTACAAAATATTCCCTCATTAGAAAAGGGATATAATTAAGAAAAACCTAATTATTTCATAAAACAAGCTATCTGCCTTGAACTTGGCATAAGTTGAACATAGTAGTGTGCTTTTGTGTCCTTCCATTGATGGCCTTTTCAAATTTAGGCAAGTACTCAATCATGTAGAAACATTCTGCATAAAATTGAATGCACAACTTTAAATGACAAGTGAGGCAATTCTTCAACTTATTTTTGGAGAACGCTCATATTCCTATCCATAGACTCAAGGATTTGAACACATGCCATTGTTTATCTTTGTTATTTATTAGAAGATTGGGTAAAGAAGCATGAGCAAAATGAATTACGAAAAGGGGTAAATTATTGTTTCTTGTATACAACACCATGCACTAGTCATAATTTTGTGTCGTTGCAAGTCTAACTTGATGTTTCCAAATTCCATTGACACATAATTTGTAACCAATTTCTTAATGATTGTGATTGTTAAAATAAGATTTTTTTATTTGAACTAACTTTTTTTTTTAAATCAATTTTTTAAAATATTTGTGCCAACTTTGCACACATGATAATATCGAATTTAATGATATTCAAGATATTCAATAATAAAACCAACCTTGCATGAGAAGGGTGTGACCTCTTATCAAAATATTGAAACAATATGTCTTATCATTACAACATCAATTATTATTATTACTAGTGTGAACCCGGTGCATAATGCACCCGTCGAGCTCCCCTCCACCCGGTCCTTCCCATTGCCCACTCCGGTTCTTTACCTTGAGGCTTGAATTCTGCAAAGGAAGGAAGGTAGTAATGCAATTTCTCAAGAGCAAGCTTCTCGACCACCACCCAACTCCTCCTCTTCTCCAAAATGCCATAGGAGCTGCTTCTCTTTGTGACTTCTTTTGGTGGAAGGAACGCCAACCCACACA
>Ga0116231_10010618_pt1 | contig 14690 bp, 11 predicted proteins | sample S1TSphgellanicum_2_FD_89695 | JGI IMG/M metagenome (GOLD analysis project Ga0116231, IMG submission 89695) | Host-associated microbial communities from peat moss isolated from Minnesota, USA - S1T2_Fd - Sphagnum magellanicum MG | ecosystem: Host-associated > Plants > Peat moss > Unclassified...
AGGGATAAGCCACAAAAAAAATGTGTGGGGTGCCTCCGTCCGCTCTTGCCGCGAGCCCCCCGCTAAGGGGTGCCCTTTTTTTTTTCCCCCCGTTTTTGTTTTTTTGTTTTTGAGCCCCCCCCCCCCCCCCCCGTCTTCCCTTTCTGGATTCAATTGGTAACTTCCTCAAATAGTGTGTAGGGTAAGGACTGAGAATGGGGCCATTTTGGGAATGTGGGCCTGATGCGAGGCGGGAGCCGAGCACAGTACACAAATTACCAAAACTGCCTCGTTTTGAGGTTCTTAGTCACTCGACGAAAAGATCCAATAGAAATTTAAACCGTCAAGTGAGCTCATCTGAGATAGAGAGGAGGCAGCTTTTGTGTGTGTATTTTTTCGTGTAGGAGAAATTTTTATGAGGATAAGGTGCTGTCCACATACACTAAAAAAATTTCTACCTGTGTTCTTTCCATGAGAAAAATGGGGGGTTAAGTTGTCTAGGTATCTTGTATAAACCCCTTTCTATACCTATTCATTCATTCATTCATTTGGTCATTCGGTCATTCATTCATTCATCTCTCTTTGATTAATGGGGTTCCTTATTCATGATTTTTTTTTTTTAAGGGCCAATTTTTCTCAAGATTCCCCCTCATAAATATTAATATCAAACTCATTCATCCTCTTTGTTTTAGCTTTCTTCTTAAGGTGCATTCACACTTAGTGTTAAGGACTCTATTATTAAGTCCCCTAACACCAAGCTAGTAGCCATTTAGGACCTAAACCTATTTACCATGAAGATTTTATGTTAAGTTAACATTCACTTAATATTAAACAATCACCCATTTAGCATCGGGTGCCACCTAAGATGCCACCTAGATTTTCATTTAACACTGACTTAACATTAAGTGTGAATACACCTTAGTTCGAGTAAGTTAGGGTAAGGCAAATCCATAGATGGCAATTGGTAACACCTGAGGATCACGGCATTACATTACATGTAGTTAAGACTTAAGCCTGGGCTTTTTCAAAACACGGGGAAGGTTTAGGGTTTAGGGTTTAAACCCTTTTTTTAAAACCAAATGTGGGATCGTTTTGAAAACAAAATGTTTACCCACTTTACATAGGAACAAATTTTGGTGTTTAGTGGAGGTCCCCCATTAAAAACCTATTAGAAAACGGTAAGGTCTTTTCTGTTGTAAGCTCCTTATAGGCAAGCCATAAGGGCATATACTTCTTCTTGATTCAAGGCACTCCATTGAGGAGGGCATGATGGTCACAGGGACATTCCAACCGCCCAACGGCGACCGACCGACCTCTCTAGTATGTACCAAGGAAGTCTCTTTAAGGGCATCATAGTTGTAAGTTCTCTTTGCTATAGAGAGTAGTAACAACCATATTGCCCTGGATGGAGTACCTTCTTTCTTTCTTTAAAATTTATTTATTTATTTGTTTTTTTTAACCGTCTTACTGAACACAAAAACCTGTAAGTTAAAAATAGTAAAATCCAGACCTAAAGGGAGAGGGGGAGGGTGGGTGTATTACTAGTGTTAATGCCCCTCATCAACATGAAAAAATTCTACCTCCCCCACAATTGCCCTAATGAATTAACGGCAAAAAATGAACAGGGTTTTTTAAAATTTTAAAATTTAAAATTTAAAATTTTAACTTTTTTTTGGGAGCTGCCTGCCATGTGAACTAGGCTAACTTTACTTTTGAAGCAGGTCTGATTGAAAAGATAAAAGCAGAGCACATTATTGGTATTTGTGTAAGGTTTCTGTTGAACAGCGTGCCCAAGTAAAAAATAAAAGAAAAAACGCTCCCGGCTCGGTCAAGGCCCCAAAACCCAAAAAAAAATTAAGGGCGCGCGGGCGGACGGGCGGGTGCGCGGGCGGCGGGCGGAGAAGAAGGGCAGTGGAGTTGCTTCGGCGCTTGCGGGCGTGTGTTGCAGCAGCTGCACACCAAGGCAAAAAGGCTGCTGCAGGAGGAGGCGGAAGAATTGCTCGCGCGCACGCTTGCTCGCTAGCTCGCTCGCTCCTTCCTTTGTTGTTGTTGTGGTTGTTCCTCTTTTGCGGTTGTTGTATGTACACACCCGCAGCGAAATCTTTTATTGCTGCCTGCACCCCGGCAGCTCCACTCTCCCCTCTCGCAGCACTACCTTTGTTTACCAAACGGTGGAGCCATCCATGAGCAGCTTTAAGTTGTTGTGGTGGTCACCAGATCAATGTTACTCTCGCGGACGGACGGACTAGCTGACTGACTTCCTTCAGGTTTATTGCTGCGCTAGCTAGCTAGACTTGTCTGTTTGTCTGTCTGTTGGTTTGAGGGCTCGGTAGTAGTCGTGTAGCGCTGGGACTCAAGAGCATGTAGAAGAAGAGTCATGCCAGGCCACGTGTGAGTGAGGGAGGGAGGTGGTCGCGGATTCCTAAATTTGAACTGTTTTTCCTCATCCCAGCATTCTCCAACAAGACGCACACAGACACAACCAGAGACAGAGAGAGACACACACACACGTAGCAATTTGCATTTGTAGTCTCTATCTTGTGTTTCTTATTACTATTATTATTCAGTGGGTGTGTGTGTTTTTGTTGCATTCTGCGTCGTTGTCGTCATCGTCGTTGCCTGAGCGTGTTCTCAAGACTTCGGGTCTGTGGTTTTTGTTTTGCACTCAGAAATCAATCTTCTGAGTTGGAGTCTTGCTCCATTCACCTGCACCGGTCTGCATGCACTTCCATCTCACTCCGCAGCGTCTCGTCTATATTTTCTCATGGACTGTAGAAATGGGTACTCCGAAAGCTCCCAGTTAGTCTGTTTGTTCACATGTGGTCATTAGTTTTTTTCTGGTCGAATGCACGCCACTGTGTGAGCGAGCGTCGTGGGTTTTCCTCTGTGAAACTCGCCTTCGTCCTCCTCGTGTTTCCTTACCTTACATATATCTCTTTCCGTTGCTTTTTTTTTCTTTTCTTTTTTCGCTCTCGCTCTTGGGTTGAGTTCCTTTGCTCGCATTGCCGCTGCAGCAACGTCAGGAGGGAGCACGTAGGGTTTTGTAGCTAACTGTGCGAACTATATATATAAGAACCAGAAAAATTGGAGTTACACTTACCGGATGATGATGGAAACCATGAGGAAGGAAGTAGAAGAAGAAGAAGAAGAAGAAGAAGAAGATGAGACGCCAGAGGAGGAGATGATGATGATGAGGGATGATCGTATCCATGCTGCTGAAGATCTCTGCGGTGCTTTCGACTACGCCTCATTGGAAACAAACATTCAAGCGCAGCGAATGGTTGCTCTTGAGGTACTACACTACCTCTTGAGGAACAATTTCCAAAGTGTTTTGTCTCTTCGCCTCTGTTGTTGTTGTCGTTCGCAAGTGCCATTGATTGTCAGCAAAGAAGAAGAAGAAGAAGCCTGAAAGAGTTTCTAATGGGTACCTCAAGAGGAAGAAGGCACTTGGGTCATCATGCAATTGACATTTTCTTCTTCTTCTTTGTTCTTGTTTTGCTCAAGAGGAAGAAAATGACAATTGCATGGTACGGAAGTGCTTTCCTCCTCCTGAGGTACCCATTAGAAAATCCATGGCCGAGCCCACAGAATTTTTTCTCCTTTGAAGAACAACAATGGGACTCTGCAACTTTGAGTGGTCCATTGAGTACTTAGGTTTTTTTAAGCTTATCTAAGTTCTGCATATGTGGGTCCTCAAGATTTTTTGGTTTTTGTTTTTCCCTGCATCAAGATGTTGTTGTTTGACAAAGTTAAGGAAGTAGGTGCTTTCATATGGCCACCAACAGATAATCTCTCAACATGTTTTGCCAAACTTTTTTTATTGTGCTGCCACAGGAGAGCAGGTTGGATGCTGCTATTGAGGAGCTACTGAAATTAGAGAACCAAATGCGACGTGCAGCTGATGTTTCAAGAACTAGAAGAGTAGTGATGGCCATTGTTCAACTGTGTTATGAAGCTCGGGCCTGGAAAACTCTCAACGATCAAATCCATGTACTCTCTCAGCGTCAACCTCAGCTTCAGCAGGTAACTAACGTTTGTGAAGGCTCTTTTTTGTCCAGTTCAGTATTCATTTATGCTGCTTCTCATGACTCAGCTTGCTGTCTTTGGATTTTTTGTTTTGTACGTTACTTTCTTCTACAAGCAAAAGAAAGTAGCATACAAAAGAAAAATCACATAGCATGTAGAAGAAAATGGAAATCAAAGGGAATAGGAGACTTTGAAAATCACATCTTCTGTATGTGACTTCTCCTATTCCCTCCGATTACCATAGGTGGGATAAGAGCATGCAAACAGCAACATAAGTATTTCACTGCAGCTCCATTGCTTCTCAATACAGAGGGAGTCACAAAATGAAGTTATGGAGGGGTCCACACACATGATTCAATCCAAAGAGTTTGTTTGAAGAATAGGTATTGATGGTTTGCAGGTAGTAAAAGCCATGGTTCAGCAAGCTGCCCAATACATAGATGATGCACCAGACATGGACACTCGAAATGAGCTGATTGAGACTCTCAATAGTGTCTCCTCTGGCAAGGTACCCAAAAAGTTGCAGTAGGCCTTCATTTGCATATCAAAGAAATGCCACATTTTGGGACTGGGAAACCTGTGTTTTTTTTCTTTGAACAAACTTGGTTTTAGTCTTTCTATTGTCTTCTGATGAGCCTGGATATGCTTTAAAGCTTGAAGTCATTTAACCCACATTTGTTTCATTGAACAAACTTGGTTTTAGTCTTTCTATTGCCTTCTGCTGAGTCTGGAAATGCTTTGAAGCTGGAAGTGACTTAAAGCTCAAGCATGCTAGTACAGCAGGTTTCTTGAGTTTGTGAACCTGCAGCTTATATCAAGCTGAACTAGTTTCTCTGTATGCAGGGGCTGAAGAAAATATGCTGGTATGTGGTTTTACATCCTGACGACAATCTACAATCTGACCCAACAAAGTCGAACCCTGTGGAAATGTTGAAGCTGGCTGATCCCCCAAGAGCTTGGTACTCCTAATCTTCCCTGCTAATCTTTTTTTGTCTCTTTCCTCCCCAGTTGTCTCAAAGTTTCAACTCAGCTTGGTTATTCATTGGGATGTTGAACAATTCATGGGTACTTGCCAACTCAACAGCAACTGCAAATGTTGGGTTTGTGTGAACTGTGGAAATGCAGAAGTTAGTAGTCTTATTTCTGAATAATCTGCTCCACTGGCAGAGTAGGTGAGGTGTTTTGTAAACTCTGGGTGCTAAATACGTCTGTGTTGAAATTGCAGTGAACCACCAATTCAACAACAATTGCTGGAAGTTCAGGAATGTCAGGCACAACTGCAGGAACAATCCCAGAAACAGAAATATGAGAAATGCAATGGACAATTTCAGGACCAATCTCTGGAAACCAAATTGGATGTTCCAACAATTAGTGAAAGTAGACCAAATACACCCCCCCCTACACAACAACAGGAAACAAAAGAAAAGGAAATTCCTAGATTGTCCTCCAAGAAGTCGGCTAGTACTAGTACTACTCGGAGAACAACTCCAAGAATGGCACGACGAAGAAGAAGACGGCTATTCGACTCACCATCACCAGCAGAAATGGAAGACTTCTTCTCTGAGTTTGAGGAAAGGGAGCGCAAAAGGTTCACTGATAGGTGAGCTCATCTAATCCTATTTTGTTGAAAGATGTTATGTTTTGTTTCAGCTGTGGGATGTGGCTCTTGACATCTCTCTCTCTCTCTCTCTCTCTCTCTCTCTCTGGAATTGTGCAGATACAACTTTGATCCTTTGAAGGGCATACCATTGCCAGGTCGGTTTGAGTGGGTCAGTGTGCAGTCACAGTCAATAACACCCACAAGCAGCAGTATTCGAAGATCATCAACTGTGTGACTTAATGATGTCTACTCCGATTGGGTCCCCTTGTGAGGGGGACTTGTTCAAGAGTGTACCGTAAGAAAATTGGGAAGAGCTCAGTGATAAACTGCAGGTGCAATTTCTAGCAGCTTATGTTATGCCAGTTGAGAACATAACAAAGCAAGAGATCTGAGGTGGGTGGACAGATTTACCTGTACTTCACTGTAGTTCCAGTAGGGTTCCTTTTCCCCCTTAAAACCAAACCTGGAAACAGAAACAGAGCTAGGGGAAACACTTATTGAAAAAGAGAGAGAGAGAGATCCACAGTTCATAAATACTCATCAATCCTCCCCAGTGAGAATAGTCTTGCTCAAGCCATAGCCTTGCAAGCATTATGATCAGGTGTAGAGAGAGAGAGAGATGAGAGGAAGAACATAAAAACTAATTTCAAAGTCGCAGACTGCTAGAGCAGCAGCTCTTGTAAGAGTAGTAACAAACCCATTAATTTTGTAAAGAAAAGGAAGAAGAAGAAGATTGGGTCAATCTTGTAGAACTATTCATGTGGGTGCCATTCACAAAAGGGGGCGAAAAGCAAGTGATGCACCATGCACAACACACCCAAACTGTTTCATTATTAATCTTGGACATTGGAACGTAAAATTGTAGCATACTTTTGTATCTGAATAATTTGAGTTCTCCAATTCACATGATTTGACAAACTTCATTTTTTTGCAGGCACTAGTTTTGAAGTTGCTGTAGAGTTCAGAAATACATCTTATACAATGCAATTTGAGTGATAATGCCTGCGATCCATCGCAGGCATTAGTAGTTGAAGAGTTTGTGCATGCAATGAAATTAATGGTTCCTGTTTGTATGTTATGTGCTACAACAAAACATGGGTGCATTCCATAGTTCTATTTCACTAAATTGTCATTTCCATGAAAAATGATGAGATGGTGTTTCCAATGACCACAAGAATACATGCACATTTTCCCGTCATGTGCAATGCACATTCAATTACACACAACACACATCTCACTACATGCGATTAATGAAAGATGATCATGTTGATGAACAATTGGGGGGATTGATTGCATGGAAGACCATAGAACTAATTTGCAATTTATTTCGTGTGTCGGCGAATGTTACATATTAGGCTTTGCCAAACTCTCAAGAGGAGAGAGAATAATGAAAATAAAATAAAATCATTTGAATTAGCATTTTTTTTAACTCACATGCTTTTGCCAATTTGCAACCTAGAATCTAGAGTTGCAACAAGTCTTGTTTAATCCCAAAAACAGTATGTTGTAGATTTCATGAATATCAATGGTTGGGGTTTAAGACTAGCTAGTTATCGAATGTGATGGGGAGCTGCTCATTGACAATGACTCCTTGTCACATTATCACATTCTATGATCATTCATTTTCACTTTTGCTTTCAACATTGTCCCTCCCATCACTAATTCTATCTAGATCACCTAAAAAACTTCATGGCCTTTTAACATGAAAGCTTCCATTATAGTACGTTAATTGTCTCATTATTTCATACAAATTTAGGTCATACAAATTACACACAAATCATTGGAAGTTCCTAAATCATAAGAGCCTTTAATACTCTAAACTTGGTGAGGTCTATTGCTTGGTGAGGTTTGATGTAACTATCAATGCAATGAAAATGCAATCTCCAACATGATTTCACACCCTTGGGCATGATTCTTAGTTTTTTTATAACTACAATAACTTTTGCATTCATGCAATCCCCACAAAGACCTTCTAAGTGTTTACATTATATCAATGCAATTCTCAAGTTTCTTATGTGACTGCTTTTAGTTAGGTCTTTTTCAAGTCTTGATTTAGTATTTCACAATGCTTTTGTAGCTTTCGAATGGTTTCAAGTATAAGTTGTTTTTCTTTATCAAAGACCTTAATGTTGTTGATGTTGCTTTATTGAGTCTACTTGTTACTACAAGTGTTTCAATGCATCTAGTTGCACTATATTCCATGTTGATCTAGAGGTCAATGTTCATGAGTGTTTTGATGCAACCAAGTTTTTGAGTCCAAACCAATCATGTAAGTCTAACCAAGCAAAGAAGAAGATTTAGAAGGAAATGGAAATTAATAGGGTCTTTCAAGATGTTTGGGCATCAAATTCCATGTGCAAAAGTTGTGATTGGTTTTGATGGTAAAGTGAACATAGTTAGGTGTCATGTTTGCACCCATATGAAGGGGAGAGAGAAGCTTTTAATTCCCAAATTCAATAGCCTCCAAAATGATGTCAATAGATGCAAATGCAAGGTTGCAAGATCTAACTACAACATGTTCAACAATATTATGTACATGTCTACATGGAATCACAACACACAAACAATGAACTTTTCTACATGCAGGGAAAGAGATACAATGGTAGACATGGTGGCAATTGGGGATGTGGTTAAAAAAAGGAAAGGAAATTTCTACACTTTGTTGCATTCTTTTTGGCTTTTGAAGCAAGGCCACCCTCTCATTGACTTTGAAGTCATGAAATTATTGTTCCATTTCTTGAAGATAAAAAACAACCCACAAAAACATTGGAATGACAATGTTGGATAGGAGATTGTAAAAGTTATGCATCACATTGTCCTTGTTACAATTAAAGTTATTATTTATGCAACGAGGTACCTTGCAATTAATTGTGACAAAGTAACAACAATTTATAATCAATCTTGGGTTAGTGTTCATGCTAACCTTGTAGGAGGCTTCAAACACACTAATTTTGTTAAACTTGAAAAAGTTGATCAATGTTGGCACAACCAACAACCAACCAATGTGTTCATTGTTAGTTTATGAAGGCTTGAATATATGGAAAATATTAGTAGCAAATTGATTTTTTTGGTCTAATGGTGTTATTGTGTTAACATGTGTTCACATTAGTGTGACAACAAAAATCTATAAAAAGAAACAACTCCTTTCATGTTTGTTGTCCATTGTGTTGTGCTTTGAACAATGGACTTCTAAAGTTGGCAAAAAAATGCCTAGATCAAGAATAAATAAATATTGATTTAATATATTTTCATACAATGTCATTTAGTCAATAAAAGATTCAATGATAATATGGTGTGATGATATTGATACTAAAGAAAACAATTTTGAAAAATGTTGATGATCAAATTTTTAAATGTATATCAAATTATGAAACTTCTAAAAGAAGTATGTTATTCATTGAAATCAATTAATTAAATGTTCGTCTTTCAATTATAATATTATTATAAGTTAAGTTAGACATGTTTAAATCCTTATGGCAAACATTTGACAATACCTTATCGCACGATCCATGTGATTCAAGGTATCTTGCTTTTGTCATGATTACATAATGTATTTAGATCTCAAAATGGACTTTCATGATGTGCCATTTTTGTTCCACCTTTGTGCACTTTCACCTTTCTATAATTTTGTTTTCAAGAACACTCAAGTTCTTTAGATGTCACCTTCCTTGCATCCCTAAACTTAATTTGTCCTCAAAAACCTACTTGCACCAATAATTAACCACTAAACATTTTGTTTTAAATAACTATTCTTATTTGTGGTACTAGCTAAGATGCAAAGCCCTTTTCGGGTCTTGTAGTTGTAGTCCACCTTACAAAAGTGATAATACCCTTTTTTTCTCCTCCCATATTATAGATTAATGCAATTTTAACCAAAAATTTAAAAAACCTACATTTTGGCAACTAAAAAAATCCCTTTCCCATAATACTAATAAATTATTATTTTGTGTATCAACACTTATTTAGTTCATGTAAGCCATGACATGCATTATGAATCATGACCCACTAATTATGCATGCTCCTTAATTTTAAATGGTATGATAAGCTCATTGCATTAACGGATTCATCTTGCCCATCATTGTCCTTGCTCTAGTTTCCAAACCACTATATTGTTGATAATTGGCCCTTTTCCTTTGCATTTGTTTCATAAACACAAATTTCAAGAAAAAATTGATAGGGAAAATAAATTCAAACTTGAAAGGATCATGTGATGGTGCCATACTCAATAATTACATTAAAAAATAACTTGTTTATGTTTAGTGATGATATACCCTAACATGTATTTCAAAATTCACAAGTGACCTTGTACTAAACCTACAAGATTTGACTATGAAAAAATTGGATACTAGAAGTTGGAAGTGACATCCTCCATATTCCCCAACAATTGGAAAATGTGACATATTTTGTAGGTGTGATTAGTTTTGAATTTGTGTGTATATTGTGGTTTTGCAATTTCATTAATTGTGATCATCATTTTTTGTAGTGAAATTTTGCCATTTGGTGACAAAAATATAGGGGTTGTGAATCATACAAGGATAGTTTTAATAAAAAAATGGCCCAAAGTCCGTATATTTGGAGGAATTTTTTTTTGAAATCCTCAAACCTTGACTCTAGGTCCTAGCATGTTGCCAAAATATGGCTGGCTTCCACAACTTTTATACTTTCCTCTCTTACCTATAGCCAAGTTTGACTAAGTCATCTTGTGGATGATCACCAATCCACCTACCTCACAAAATTGAAAAAAAAAACCTTGGTTGCCATAGTGTGGGTGATTTAGTAGCATACAACTATTGCAATAATCTAACTTTACCCACATTTCATATGTCAAATAAATGACCAAAACTAAGCAATTTTTATTAAAAAAATGTAACTCAAAATCCATTACAAAGTCAAACCAATTAAGTATATGGAAAGTTGTTTTGTTTTAATCACTAAAAATAACACACGTGTAGTATATGAAAAATGATTGTTTCATTGCTAAAAACAAAGACATTAGGTCTATAACTTTAATAAATGAATTTTCATCCTTCAACATTACGAGTCTCTTTAGTTAACTTTTACGTCCTAAACACTTAACATCTAGATTAAATTTAAAACTAGGAAGTATTTCTAGCTTCCTATGACATGTGACATATTGTAGCAGCTTATCATGAGACAATGGCCTCAACAATTGTGAAGGTAACATCAATTGTAATCATCAGTACCTTGGAGGCAACTACATAATGAAAGCTAAGTAAAACTAAGACAGGATCATAAAGTTTGTAGCAACTTGTGAGCCAAAAAGTTAACCAACTATCACCCAGTGCACCACAGGGGATGAATAGTGTGAGAGGACAGGAAAGACTTTTCCAATCCCTTAACTAGCTATGATGAGAAGCTCAGGTTCCATTTTCACAACCTAACTACTAACAACCCACTAACCTTGAATACCCTATGTACTAACTATCGACATCTAAAACCCTCTAAAACTTCATGGAATCCTTCTTTTTGGATGAGACCACTGGTAATGCCCATCAACCATGGCCCAAGAGCTTTTGTTCCTAATGTAAACCTGAATTGGACCAAAGAACAAAACTCGAAATAATGGAAATTTTGTGAGTCTTTTTGTTTGTCTCAGCTCGAAGAGTTTTTTCCACTTGAAACCTCATAATTATCCACATGGTTTTTTTTTTGGGGGGGGGAGGGAAGGGGCGGGCCACTAAAAGTTCCTTCTAGCTTCATCTTTCAATGAAATTTTAAAACAATTATTGAAAGTGCTTTAAAGGATTGGCTCTCGATTTTGGGTTGCGATAGGCTGCCGCCGATCGGAACCCTAAACCCTCTTTGATGTAGGCCCGGAATGGTACCTTAAGGTGCATTCACACTTGGTGTTAAGGACTCTAGTATCAAGTCCCCTAACACCAAGCTAGTCATTTAGAACCTAAACCTATTTACCACCAAGACTTTATGTTAAGTTAGCATTCACTTAACATTAAATAATCACTCATTTAACATTGGGTGCCACCTAAGATGCCACCTAGATTTTCACTTAACACTGACTTAACATTAGGTGTGAATGTACCTTTAGAGTCCCAGCTAACAGTATCCACTTTGGCCATGTAGGATCCAACATGGATTTTTCATCCACTGCCATTGAATTTCCTTTGAATTTTTCACTCAGTCATTTGCTTGAGTTGTGGCCTCCAACTACCCTAATACAAAACCCTAAACCAAAGTCCAAGGCATTCTGAAGCAATAAGCAATTTTAGATTTCACCAGGGCATCACCCACTACTGGCTTTTGGTTCACTTTGGCCCAATTATGTGTTCCTAAGAGTGGATCATAAGTTTGTAACAACTTGTGACATCCGATGTTCAAGAGCAGCCTTTTTTTTACTGGAAAATTTTCATCAAAAAGGAAAATTCAAAATTAATAAATAAATAAATCGATTTTGTTTGTTGTTAATCACCATAAGTGAAGGGAAAAACTAGTTTAAAAAATCAGATTTCTATATTTGGTTTGTAGCCACATTTGGCTAAACCTTCCTAAGGATGATCCCCACTTTTCCTACATCTTACTATGGATGATCAGCACTTTGGCTACAAATGAAAATTCCTTAAAAAATCAAACACTGTTGGGAAGAAAGATTCTAAAGTTGTGGAGAGAGAGAGAGAGAAAGAAATATATGTTCTTGGAAGCACAAATAAATGTGTATAATAAATAAATAAAATGTATAGGTACTCTTTAATCTTTTATTCACTAGGAGAGAAATTTCCTAGTGTATTTTGGAAAGCACCTTAAATTTGTGAATATCCCTCCTAGGAAAGAAGAGAGAACTTATGCCTACGATTTTAGGAGCAGGAGGGATAGATGTAAGGTCCTCATTTCTAAATAGACAGCATAAGATCCCTCCCATTCCTATTGATCTAGGTATGTTTATGCTTATGGTAAGGACCTTACATCTATACTTCTGACTTTTATGGTGGGTAAGACCCCTGGTTGGGGAACGTCTCCAAAATGTGGGGCCAAACTCAACCACTATCCCATGCTAGGCTCCTTAATCATTTTGAGACTTACCCAACCCTAGGTTTGGACGGTACACCTATTATGTCCAATGTCAATTCTCACATAAAGCAAGCACTTGCAAGGCAAATTATATCCATGAAAAAGAGCCTCAATAGGGTTCCTTCCTCAATGTGAAAAACGTTTTATAGGAATCTTACAAAAGTATTAGGGTACTCCCTTTTTTTTTTCCTCCCAAAAAAAAGGGTACCTTACACACTTTTGTAAGATTCCTGAAATTAAAAAACAAGAACTTCTGCCAGGGGAGGAGGCACTTTCAAATATAAAGACTACTCTTTACATGCTGGGCAAAGCCCTAAGGTTGGGGGCAGTCTCAAAATAAAGGATCAATGACAGCACGATAGCTGAGTCTAGTGTCACATTTTGAGAATTTCCTCAACCCATGGGGCTTTACCCATCATTTAAAGCTCACAAGGGAAAGGCTATGGTGAACCAAACACTTGTACATGACACGGCTTAGATGGCAGAGGACTGCCAAAATGTGGGGTCAGATCAGCATAAAGCATTCCTAGAAATATCTTTGTTTAAGGTAAAGCCCTTGGAGCAAAGGCATTGAGAGGTCCACGGCTTAAATGCCTTGCTCTTGGTGCTTTACCCCACGGCAAAAAAATCAGTTGGCCCCACCAAATGGGCCTACCTCATCATGATAGTGCTGTTGACATTTTTTATAAAGTATCAAAGCCAAGGTTTATTACATGTATTTGGAGGGCACCTAAGACTCATGGATATTCCTCCTATGAAAGAGGAGGATGGATCTTACACCTACTCCTCTTGAATGAGAGAGAGAATTATGCCTACTTAGGGTGTCTTTCTATTGGGATATTGTGATAGCAACTACACACAATATGCTGTGATCATAACAACCTAATGGAAAACCATTGATGTGGGCCTTGTTCTGTTGCATGACTACAATGGGCTAAAAATTTGTAGTTAATCAATGCTAATAGATTCATAATGTAGCTATTTTCTAAGCACCTTTTAATTAAACATAAGTTCCAATTTTTAAAAAGTGAACAATTGTCATGTCGTGGTGATTTGGAGGTTGTTTCATATCTCTCTCCGCTCTTGCATTCATTTGGTCGATGATGTAGAGATGTGAGTCTCTAAGACTGTGACACTCACATCTCTCTACATTTGACAATTGAACTCCCATCCTAAAGACATTCAATTGGGCTCATAGGTGTAAGAACTAAGAATCCCTTTGGCTCCTACTACTTGTCATCTACATATCATCATATATATTAAAGGAAGAAAGTTCCTTCCCATGACTCCGGACGAACAGTAGCTAGAGAGAGAGTGTGTGTGTGTTCAAAGGATCACAACATTTCCTAAAAGAACCGGCGAAAAACCATCGGTTGGCTAGAATCGATACGTTTCTTGAAATCATTGGAAAATAATCAGCGAGTTTTTCGAATTTTTTCGAAGAACAATGTTTATAGAATCGGAGAATAACCGTCGGTTCTTTTTAATTGGGCTGCGATTTACAAAGTTAGATCTTTGGATCTTTGAGAACCGTCGGTCCTCGGTCCAAGACCCTCATACCCGATACTTGCCCGCCGATTCCTATAGGGGAGCATCTTCAGAGTCCTAGAAGGAGCGAGGGAGAGAGAGAGGCAATATGTACCTCTTTGTTGTGGCCACGGACAGTTAAAGTAGTCTTGATACATAGTTATGGGCTTCAAAATAATCACAAAGTCAAAGATCCTGCCAACGAAGTGACAGTTCTCCCATGAAAACCATCAGCTCGACAAGGTTGTTGAAATGAAAGGAACCGACGGTTCTTTTGTTCCTGTTGGGTTCTCAAGAATTGGAACCAAAAGGTTAAAGAACTGGAGTGGGAAATGTGAAGGACTGGACGAGGGGGATCGACGGGTTAAAGAACTAGAGGGGGAAATGTGAAGGATCGGGTGGGGGGGATCAACGGGTTAAAGAACTGGAGTGAGAAATGTGAAGGACCGGGTAGGGGGGATCGACGGGTTAAAGAACTAGAGTGGGAAATGTGAAGGACCGGGCGGGGGGGGAT
>Ga0116231_10010619_pt1 | contig 14686 bp, 10 predicted proteins | sample S1TSphgellanicum_2_FD_89695 | JGI IMG/M metagenome (GOLD analysis project Ga0116231, IMG submission 89695) | Host-associated microbial communities from peat moss isolated from Minnesota, USA - S1T2_Fd - Sphagnum magellanicum MG | ecosystem: Host-associated > Plants > Peat moss > Unclassified...
TATATATATATATATATATATATATATATATATATATATATATATATATATATATATATATATATATATATATATATATATATATATGTTGGGTTTTTTCTTAAAAGTTAGGTAATTAATTATTTGTATTAATGTATGATTTATCTTATAAAACAAATATGTGTTTGATAATTAAATGGTTTTATTGACTACTTAATTAATGTTATTTCTTGTGGCCAATTTTTCCCTATTTAGGGGGCAACAACATTAAAAATATAAAATTGAAAGAGTTTTTTTTTCAAATTATAAATATTTATTGTCAATATATATATATATAAGAAATAATCATAATATTGAAAGATTTAAACAAGTTTCTAACTACACAACTTGTCTATAACCAAAAGTGGTATTCTTTTAATAATTGATTACCATTTTAGCAACATTGCAAAATAAATAAATAAAAATCGTACCTAATCATATTGGGGAAAATAAAAACTTGCAATTTCATAAAAATTGGACATATTTTATGTATGAAAAATAAAATTGTAAAACACTAAATGAATGCATTTTTGAATTGACATTAAACTTACAAAGATTTTAGGTCAATTTAAACAAAACAAAATTGTAAATTTATTCATAACATGCAATTTCAAGTTTTTTAAAAACTTTTTAAATTTTATTTTTGTAAATTGTAATTATGTTGTGAATACATTATTGATTAAAATATTTTTATATTTTGATTACAAGTCCTAAAATCCATTTTAAAATTATATCATCTGAAACATATTTAAATCTAAACTTTTAAATTAAAAATATTCATCTTTAAATATTAAAAATTCTTTGTTGATGTTGATGGTGTTTTTTAATGTTTGCAAACTGATGAAAATTCACCACAAAGAAAACCTTTGGTTACATCATTAGTATATATTTTCATTTAAAAAAACCATTGGATAAGGTTTATGATGATTTCAAAGATTGAACTTAAATGTTTTGAAATAAATTTTATGCTAAATTTTTTTATGTGTTTAAGGTCAGAATTATTAAAATTACTTTTAATTTTCTATTCATTGGGAATAAGATTTTTTTTTCAAATTTTTGATCCCAAATTTTTTGCAAGTTTTTTGTTATTTAAAATTTTCCTTGAATTTGTACTATTTTTTCAAAAAACATTCCCAACAATAATTGGCAAGTCAAAAAAAATTGAAATAAAAAAAATGGTGGTTGGGGGGGGGGGAGCTAATCCAGCTATTTAAACCCAAAATTTCACCAAATTGAATTGTGTTCCTTTTTACAAAGGAAACAAATGTAAAATGTATTTTTACATCATTAAAAATATATATGTTGTGATTTTTTTCAAACTTCTGTAATTAATCATTGGTATTAATGTATGATTAATATTGTTAAACAAATGTGGTCCTGATAATTAAATGATTATATTTATTACATAATTAATTTTTTTGCTTTATGACCAATTTTTTCCAATTTAGAGGGCAACAGCATCAAACTTTTTTTTTTAACAAGTTTTTTGGGTCAAATTAAAAATATATATTGTTAGATTTTTACAATAAAACAACATAAATAACCATAATATTGAAAGATTTAAACAAGTTTCCAATTACACAACTTGTCTATAAGCAAATGTGGTAATCTTCTTATGGACAATTACCATTTTAATAACATCATAAACATAAATAAACAAGTTTATATTTAATCATATTGTGGAAAATAAAAACTTGCAATTTTTCAAAAAATGGACATATTTTATCTAATTAAATTTCTAAATGAAAAACTTAATAAATGCAATTTAAAATTCACATTGAATTTATAAAGATTTTAGTTCAATTTAAACAAAAATATATTTGTTGATTTATTCATGAAATGTTATTTTAATTTTTTTTTACATTGTAATTTTTTTTTGTAAATTATAATAATTTGTTTGAATACATTATTGAATAAACTTCAAGATCATCTTTTCATTTATAGCATTTGAATATATTTTGCAAAAAAAAATGTATGTTAAAGTTTGAATTTTCTAAAACATTTCATGCTAAATATGATAAATTTACATTTTTTCATATTTATTCATATAATGTTGAAATGGTTTGGTGGTTAAAACTTTAGTGATTTTCCATGAGATTCTGGGTTTAATTTTGATTGATACATGTTTTAATGTATTTTGTACAAATGCAATTTACAAACATATACATCATGGTCAATACGCAAACATGTACATGATGTTTAAATGGCGTCAAAAAAAAATTGTTAACAAAATTGGGGGAAAAAAATTTAATTTTTTTTCATAACATATAGATTTGTCATGGCATGTTGTGATGAAAATGTAATTCATGACTTCATGATCCAAAGGAAAAAAAACAATGAAAAAAGTTATATGATGTCATGGCGCATTATTCCATGTCATCTTAACTTGGGACCTCGTATATTCATGTCATAATTTTGTAATTAAAAATTATCTAGTGTAACATGCGACTATCTAAAACAACTGAAAAACATTCATTAAAAATGTTATAATCAACTAGTCTTTTTTGACCAAAATCACACAAGTTGCATATTAATCAGTTTTGTCCAATTTGATTAAAAATCAAATGAATTTGAGTGAAAAAAAAGATTTCTTTTTGTGTATGGAGTTAAAACAACAAGTACTTTAATCCATTTAACATATGTTAATGGGTTAGTTTTAGGGATTTTTTGGATTTTCATACATTTAATTTTGTATATTTGTAGATGTATTTTCATTTTGCAAATTCAAATTATCTATGTAATAAGTGGATCTCATGATTAGGAGGGAAAAAATGGAAAATACAATATTTTTCAAACACCACAAATGATGGTATGAAAACAAAAACATGAATAATGTAGGATTGGTCCCTTTAACATAAATGAATGTACTATAAAATTCGATGTAATCAAATTTGAATGTTTATATGAAGGTGTTTTTATTCTCCCATAAAGAATTAAAATTCATGAAAAATAAAAGTATTACACCTCTCATTACCATTGAAAATTACACTTTACAAATAAATGAATGTATTATACACCTTTCACTATATTTGAAAATTACAATTTGCAAAAAAATGAGGATATTAAACCTCCCATTATCATTGAAGATTATGATTAATGGAACAATGAAGTTATTATACCTCCCATTATGATTGATGATTATGGTTTGTAAAAAGATGAAAGTATTGTATTTCTTACCATCATAAACCATACAATTTGCAAAAGTGAAGATATCATTTTCTCGTTGTTGTTGACAATTGTGGCTTTTAAAAGAACATGGGTATTATCATGCAAAACCAAAACAAAATAATGTGCAAGATGACAAGGGGTTGGAATCCACTTGAAATAAGTTGTGCTAAAACAAAACTAGAAATTGTAAAGCAACTTCAACATCACCATTTGCACTTGCAAAAAGAACATGGAGGAGAGCTCACACTAACTTGTTATGCAAAAGTCACAATGAAAGGGAGTTACAAAATGATCACAAAAAAGGGAAGTGCAAATTGATGAAAAGGAATAATGTACTCATTTAAAACATGTCATTATTAGGGCTTAGATCAATAGCATGTTTTGCAAGACGACTATGATGTCTCCACCTACACTTGTAAAAAACTTAAATGAAGGGAAGATTGTAGCAAGTTGCTATGCAAGACCACAACAAAATGTTGACTTTATACAAAACATTAGTCCTACCTACCTAACCCCCTATTATCTCCTTCTTGCTTATTTCCCTTTTTTATGTTCCTACTTACCATTTACATTTTTTCTTCTTTTGTAGTTCATTGTTAAACTAACTCGATATTTTCCTAGTCATCATTTTGACTTTAACGGAAAAAGTAAAGAAAGCAAGCATGGAACATGCACGTACAAAAGGTATTGTATTTATTTTCTCACAAAAATGAAGGTATTGCACCCCCCATTGTCATTAAAATTTATGATATTTCAATTGGAACAAGGATATTACATATCATTCCCTATATAGAACTTTACATCCCCAAATAGAATGTATACAATATTCTATAAATATATTTTCATAATATATATTATACTATAATGTAAATGTAATTGGTGACATATAAACATGCAAACAATGTATGACTAATGTAAAAAAATTGAATGTGCATGATGTACATTCACTATTATGTGCAACCATTTACACTTACGTGTGCAATAGTGGTAACATGTTTTACAACTAATCCCCATGTGGACAAAAACATAGTTGAGGGAATTATTTGGACTATCACAACTATATATATAAGAAAGATTATAAATGAATTTAAAATGTAAATCCATATTCAATGTTAAAATAAAATCATTAAAAAAAATCCATGTTGTAATTTAGATTTTAGTGGGAATCGTATTGAAACTATGCATGAGTTTTAAGAAAAAGGTGGACTCACAATGAACTTTTGAAATGTTGACATAAAATTTGTCACATATATAGAATAAAAATTGTGGATTCAAAAAAAGATCATAATAATGTTAATAAAAACTAAAAAATAATCTACCATCAAATGAGAAATTTAAGAATAAGATGCATTGAAATCTTCCAATACAAGAAATTATGATTAAAAAAAATAAAAATGCCACAATTTGTATCCTTTTGTTTTCTTCATTTCACATTGAAGTTTCCAAACTTTCATATGAATCTTTTCACTAATCACATGTTTAATGTTATCTATAGAGTGAACCAAAATCAAAAGGGATAACTATATAATGTATAATTTGATCATTATCATAATTACAAAAATTTTAGCTAATGTAAGATGTGGACTCTTCAAAATACCAAGAATGAACCACCTAACCATGATTTTACCCATGTGATTTAAGAATGTCAACTTGCATGTTTCTCCATTTTAACCTAGTTACACCAACTTTCTTTCAACACAATTCAAAATGAATTGAAAACAACAAGATTAACTTTTATGTATCAAAACACAATAATGTGATAAATTGAAATGCTAAAACTTTTACAAACCAACAAATGGCAACATTGTTATTAAAAACCTTGATATACTTTTAATATTACAAATCATTATTACACAGTATGAACAAACAAGCATAACACACAACATGATATAATCCACCAAATCTCAAAAACTCACATATGATTAACAAAGCCTATTGTAATTTCTTCGATTATAACCTATACTAAAGAGGATGCAACTATTTTCATTCATGGAAACATTAAAAAGCCATCTAATAACATTGGACACATGTTGGAGGGAAAATTAAAATTAGTTTAGGTATTTGCAATTGTTTTTATTTTTTATGAAAACAAATAAGCTCTCATTATGGACAACACTTCATTTTCTTAGATGTGTGTGTGTGTGTCTCTCTCTCTATATACATATAACATGTATAATGAACAACAAAGAGGATGGTCACCCATCACAAGGCCCAGTATTAATAATAATATAAAAGAATATATGGGCATGTCAGTTGCTTTTACACTGGTTGAACTAACAGTATTACTAGCAGGCTGGCTTTCACATGTAGGGTGAAGCAATCCAAGGTTTTTCTCTTTGTAATTGAAAGCACTTACTTACTTACTTGATGCTTTTGTCAATTGAAGGGACCTTCCATCACTGGCATGCAAACCTTTATTTATTTATTTATTTATTTAGTTCTGCCATTTGCATTAAAAAAATACCTTTTGCTAGGGACGGCACTTGGGTATACATAAGCCTTCCCCTGTACACACTTACAACTTCAAATTCAAGCATACCTATTCATTACACACACACTTTAAAAAGTAGACATTGGCTTTCTTTGTTTCCTCTTTGCTATGGATTCATAAACATTTTGTGTAGGTTTACGCACTAAAAGGCTGGGTCGTTAAATAGCATAAAACTCAACTCACGTTATTATTATTATTGTTATTATTTTACCACGCTACTCATTGGATATTAGATGGGTACCAGACGGGTATCACAGTAAAAATATATTATTAAAAAAATCAGACGGGCATTTCAAAAAGTGAGATCTGCCTCTGAAGGCAAGGCAATTCACTCTCCTCAAAATGCCTGCTTGCTGTTGATGCCCGATTATGGCATGTAAGGCACACTCCATTTACATTGACACAAAGTGCGAAGGGTTTGGCATCAATTTAACGGCTTTGAAAAACTTAAGGAGTGTCCCAATTAACGGGTTCATAGTTTTGAAACTATAGAGAGATATAAAGGTGCATTCACACTTGGGTGTTAAGGATTCTTGTATATTGTCCCCTAACACTAAGCTAGTCATTTCAGACCTAAATATATTTACCATGAAAATTTTATGTTAAGTTAACATTCAGTACTATTAGAAAATCACCCAATTTAACATTGGCTGCCACCTAAGATGCCACCTAGATTTTCACTTAACATTAGGTGTGAATGCACCTTTAAAAGCTATATATATAAAGTAAATAAGTAGTAGTACCTTCTGCAAAGCAATTCTCTCACCATGACTACCGATTTCCTAAGCAATGTGCAGAGCTTTTGAGTGGGCAAAGTGGCAGTTATAACTTATCCTGTTACTGGTGATCCAGAACTCTGCAATTGATATGGAGTAACACTTATCCTAAAGCCAGTAGAGTTATCCTTAAAGTCACCCTCTGCTTTCGCCCCCTATCTCCTCTTTCAGTGGTATCTGTAAAGTAAGGAAATTTTATTAAGTCTGGGTATGAAATCCTGAAACTTAGCATTTAATGCACAAGGTTCGAGAGTAATTATAATAGGTAGTAGTACACTTCCACTCCTGCTGTCTGTCTGTGGGGTTTTGGGGCTATGGACTTTGAAGGCTTTTATTTTAAGGGTTTGAAGTTTGGACAGCGGTTTTGAAGATGTGTGTGGTTCAAAACTCTGGCTGCAAGATCTGTGTCAGGAAGAAGCAACAAACAAATGGGTGGTGGGTTTGTTCAGAAACTCAGAAAACTCAGTGTTTCAAGCTTGGTTTTTACTAAGGGTTTATGATTTAGGGTTTTGTTATACCCTTTTTTAATTTATCAGTTCCAAAGCTTTGGAGGCTTTTGAATGATGACAACCTGCCAAATAGCAATTGGTTCCTGCAGACATAAATAATAAATAAATAATAAATAAATAAAACTCTGTCCCCATTATTGAATCCCCATGCAATTTGCAGGTCAAATTTTTTTTATTAAATTTAGGGTGAAGCCCCAAGGGTGGTGGGGGGACCATTCCATAAATAAGAGGTCTAGCAAGGAGTAGCCACACCTAACCCCCACATTTCACATTTTGGGAAAGCCTATGGAATACCCCCAAAGGGCCATACTTTTACCATACATGGTGCCTCATGAAATATTCCATTAGCTTGGGTAGATTTCATTAGCATGGGGGTATTATTCTCATTCTTTTCTTTTTGTGGGAGCCCATAAATTTCAAAGCCTCCAGCATAGGGTTTTTTAAATTTTGAGCACAAGGTTTTTATTCAAAGTATAGGGTTTTTAAATTTTGAGTACACGTTCTTTGATTCAAAGCCCCTAACATGATTTTAAGTTTTCACCTTGCCTTTTTGTTTTTCCTTCCATTTCTCTATGTTTTCCTTGCAAAGTTCCCAATGAAATGCCCAAACCATGAAATGTAAATAAAGTATGTCTTGTGTACATGTTTATTTGGTCAATATAAAACTATAACTTGCACAAGTCATTGATATGTGCTTGGAATAAAAGATCCATGCACTTGAAATCAAAAACCCTAATACAATAAACCCATGGTTTTTTCATGACTTATGGTACACAATGAGGACACGTTGAGTATCATCAAGAAAAATATCAAAGCAAGTTTTTATGCTTGTAAACCCTTAGTTGTGGGCTTTATTAGAACTGCACTCATGTTCAACTCCACCTCATGTGAGCCCTTATTGTGATAAAGCTCACAACCTTAGGCCACCATTCTAGGTGTGAAGGCACCTTGCACCTATGTGTAGGAGTTAATTAAATACATAACAACTTATTTTTAAGGGAAAGGTATCCTTCCTTCTTTTGACATGCCCAACCACAAACCTGGTAGCTCTTGAGTTATGGAGCACCTTTAAACAAATATAGGTTGAAAGAGTTAGCTTTTTCTCATGTAAAAATGAAAAAAAAGAAAAAATTCATCCTATTTTCTGAATGATTAAAAAAATCATTTACATATGGACATTCATCCCCTTTCTTTTCGCTCCCCTTTAGTTTTTACACATGTGTTATAACCAAACCAATATGAAATATCAATGCACCTTACACAAGGAAAAAAAAATGTCAAATTGTGAATTATATTTTTTCTTTGTTGTAATTTATAACGTTGGAAAAAATGCTTGTGTATTGTGTATCATGTTTTTACAAAACTTTGAGATACAAATTATGATTTGAATCTTAACCTTTCAACTTTGTCCTTGTGTCAAGAGTCTGCTTACGTGATCAACTATGTGAGAGTTGGTGTTTAAATACTTGTAATTGTAAGCATGGATCTACACCTATAGATACCAAAAAAATTGAAGTTTAAGTATTTGTTCAATGGTTGAGTCCCTACATATAGTCTTGCACTCACCCTACATTTGTTTCAATTTGCAATAATGAACTTAAAATCCATTAACATGGTTGCACAGAAAAATCAAATGCAAGCCCATAAGTTTGAACCTTTTTCACTTCAATATTCTAATGTAAACCTTAGCCACGTTCTTCAAATTTTGATTTATGGTTTTACCCCGATTCCAAAGAAACAAAACAAAAATTAAGTTTTCGATTGTCAAAATGCATTGGCAATGTCTAATTACTCTATCAAATGTTGTGTACATGCATTGAGATTGAAAAGAACCTAAAAAGTTATTGTGTCTAAGGAGAATTATGTAGAGAGATGTACAAGGGAAAAAAATTGATTGCAAGTGCTTCATGGATCCAAAATGTGGTAGATATGCCAAAAATGAGATTGCTTGTTCTTAGTTTGCATTAAACATTGTTTACAATAATTTAATAATGGAGGGGCAAGGGAAAATATAAGAAATTTTGTCCAATTTTCAACTATTTTCAACATGTTGAACAAAGGCAAGCCCATTCTAAGTTTTTTTAGCCATTGTATGAGATTTTGAGGTTAAAGTCTATCCCAAAAAATAAGATTGATTTAATGGGGTTGGTTGGGAAATGGTAAAACACATGGATAAAGAAGGTCCTAAATGATAAACTTTTCATTCAAAATACCAAATTTATATCCCTTACTTGTGATCAAGTCACTCTCATGGACAATACAAGTTGGGCAAATGTTCACACTTACATTGTGCAAAACTAATGTCCAATATGCATGTTTTTAATTATGCAACATGCTTTTATCATGATATGGGGATAACAATTCAACAATTGATTTTGCATGAACCTTGGTGATATAAAGGGGCTTGAAAGATTTTGAAATTTTTACAAGGTTAGTGTGCTTTAATGTTTACATGTTTAACACATTCCAAGCCTTGAGAGTCAAGAGTAACTTGATGTAAATTCAATGTCAATATTTGATGTTTATCATTAATGTTCATTGTATGGATCATTGAACAAACCTTGCAATACAAACCCTTTCAAACTTACCCTTGTTGTCTCATATTGAAAAGTCTTGTGCAATGTTTGTATGGTTATTTTAGTCATAACCTCAAGAGACATTTAAAATTTATCAAAGTTATAAAGATAATGGAAACTAAAGGCAACAAGAACTTACACAACATCAAAACTAGATGGATATTTTTGTTGGCTTTCATGAAATGTGTCTTGTTTGAATATTGCACACTCTTCATGAAAATGACATTAAATGCAACCATTATAATCATTGCCCAATTTAACTTGTATTTGCTCACTATTGTGAAGACATAGTTGGATTTAAATGTTAACATGCCACTTTTGGAGGTAATGCATTCCTTGACAAAAATTATAGAACTAAAGAAAATGTTTGTGTGCGATTGCAAAACAATAGTAAAAAATTATGATGGTGATATATATTGCAAGTGTTGTGACCTTGAATCCTCTTTCCAAAGATGTGTTCAACAATTTCCATGCATTGAATCACAATGTTCACAAGAGCATAATTATTCATTGGATCACATATTAAACATAAAAATTAATCATATGAGTTTTGAGTTTTTTGGACAACATGTATGGGCCATATTTTGAAGTTAGGAAGGAACAACTCCTATTTTTTATGTTTGGTCCTTATGTTGAGGTGCTGGCATTTGTGAAATAAATGTGTAAAGAAATTGTTTCTCAAGTTATTGTAGAATTGCAAGGGTGGTTTTAGGTTCATGACCTAATAGGTCAAATGAGGAATTTTTACCCACAACATTGATTACAATTGGAATATGAAACAAAAATTTCTTGACAATTGAAAATTATCAAGGCAACCTTTTGCCATTTGAAAAAAGTAAGATTTGGGAGTCTTGGGTTGTAGGATGGTTTTTATCCATTGCCTTGGACCTTTTGATATATATATGCTCACTATGCAAAACAATTCTAAGTTGGCAATGCAAAAATCACTTGGTGTGAACTCATTGACCAAATTATAGATGGACCTTATGTCTTCACGATTCTTGAACACAAATCCCTAAATATATCAAGTTGGTTGAAATTGTTGTTGTGCAAACCATTCATTTAGTTGAAGTTGATCAATGTTTTGCTTACACGAACTTTGTGAAATCTAAATGAAGGAATAGATTGACTACACATTTGAAAATGGTCGTTCACATTTTTAGTCATAATTTTTTCAAAATTTGCAAATTTTTCATTTCAAATCACCAATTTAAAGTTGAAAAGACTAGAGTTTATTATGGTGCAAAAGGCTAAAGCTTGAGGCAAGGCTCTATTGGCCAAAGGCATTATTTATGGATGATGGCAAGACCACTCATCCCAAACTTGAAGGTTTTTTCTTTTCAATATCTTAACTTGTAACTTCTAAATTCCGAATTTTGAGTTTCATCTGGGCGTTTGGATGAATTGCTTTGAGATTTTTGATTACATGCAATTCATCCCTAAGGTTTTTCCTCGAAGGACAAAAAAGGCATAAGATGCCTTTTAAAAGAGAAGAAGCTTTGCTCTCAATCATGGAAATTTTTCCATTTGGCTTATTTGCCGAGTGGATTTTATGACTCTCCCAAGTCCACTTTGCCAAATGGCAAAGTCTATGTTGCCATCTCAGCATTCCCAAATCACCCCAACTCCACATTTATCTATTTGGCTTATTTGCCTAGTGGCCTTTATGAGTCTCTCAAGTCCACCTTGCCAAATGGCAAAGTTCACATTGCCAACTCAGCATTCCCTAGTTACCAACTCCACATCACCACGGCAACATTGTCAAATTGCCAAGTCCACTTCACCTTGTGGACTGCCCGAATGAGCTTCAAGCTGCCCCCCCACAAATTAAAAAATTCTGGACCAATGCCGTAGTTTTTATCTGGTCTGCCCAAACTTTGGTCCAGAACTCAGACTGCCCCTCATTTATTTTTCTTTTTTCACAGGCTACCCAGGCTCACCCGCCATACCCCCCTCCCCCCCCTTGTCTCTCTGCTTCCTTTTGACTTAACAATTGGGCAATGTGAATTTTGCCATTTGGCAAAATGGACTTGAAAATTGGGCAATGTGGGTTTTGCCATTTGGCAAAATGGACTTAACAAACTGGTTCAGTCAAATAGCCAAATTAAAAAAATAGCAATGTGAAGTTTGCAAATCAAAGCTTTTTTTTTCTTTTTTTTTTTTAAAGGAAACAATCACCACCTGAAACAAAGCTTTTTTAAAAATTATTATTAAAAAAAATCACCACCTGAATTTCCTGATCTTCTTCCCTCCCAGCAAAAAACAACCCAATTCTGCCAAGAAATCAAAGGCACAGGTCACCACAGTCTGCAACAGACAGACAGGCACTTTCCCAAGTTCCCAGTGCTCAACTAAAATTCTGAATATCTCAAAGTACTTCCAGACCTGGCCATGAAAGGAAAAATTAAAATATTAGTAAACTGGGATTTTTGGTGAAAGTTTTTTGTCATACAAATCCTGCAAAGTTGACTGCTATCATTCCACATAATAAATGCAGTCTGCAAACTCCTGAGCTATATATATATATATTGAAAATTATTTTAAAAATTATTAATTTATTTATCCTCAACACATTGATTCCCACAAAATCAAATCAAACACCTTGAATTTGAGATTCCATCACAACCTAAAAAGTAGCACAAAGCTGCAACAAATTATGAACTCATGTATGAATGAACTCAAAATCCAAATTGTATCATTCCCTCAAAATATATGATGCAATTTGTGTAACACATAGGTATATCATGATAGTATATTCATAACATTCATGTTTCAATTCACTAGATTGGGGTGTTTCCCAAGTTGGTTTTTTTATTTTTTAAATGAATTATTTTTATAGTAATGAGCCATTTTTTGATTGGCCCATCACCCAAAACAAACTGAAACTTTGGCAGCTCCCCAAAATAGAAGTTTCTTTTAAGAAGATGGAGTGTCTCCCCCCCTTGGCCCACCCACCTATTTGAGGTGAGAAAAGGGGAGAACTTTGGGCCAAGCATATGGAATAAAAGTGTGGTAATATTAGGAACTTGGGAACCCCTTGAGAGCTTTATGGGAACAAAAAACAAAATTCACATCACAAGTCCTTCTGCCAAACACTAAAATTTCTTCTACCAAAAATTGTTAGGAGGTGCAAGGTAAGCTAGAAAGCATTGTCATTTGTGCAATACTTTCCAATATTCATAGGTACAGTAACACTCAGTATGTGACTCTCCAAAAATAATTCTCACATCCAAGTTTTTCTTACTAACTTTTTTTTCAAACCCCACCCATAAAACTGAAATTGGGACTGCAAGTAGGTGGGGAGACTACTAATAGCAAACCACTTGGACCAATCAAACTATCTACCCAATCAGAAACAGGGAACAACAGTCAATAAACACGATTTGATTGTGTGTTTATTAGACTGCTCCTGGGCTCCTCCCAGTCAGTGCTCTGAAAAGCCCGACATTTGAAAAAGAAAACGTTTCCAGTGTATTCACTGGATCTGACTTATGAACCTCATCCAAGGTTTCCAGTGCAGGGTCACATACTGAACATTGGTGGAGATGCTCTAAATCATTAATCAACCATGTGGAATTTTTGGCTTCCCAGACAATCCAGTGGTATTTATTACTTTAAACTTTAAATGCCAGTACCTTCCTAATACGAAAATATTTTTAAAAAATTCAATATCAGCTTCATAAGGTAAACCGGCCCATCATCGATCACCTTCCTATGACGACCGAACTCTTTGGCAAATCTTTCTCAATTCTTCTCCATTTTGAGTGATTTAAAATGTTATAGGAGCGCCTTCTCAAGCTCTACAAATCATCTTTGTAATACAACTCCAAAGGACCAGTGATAAAAGAGTAGTAAAGAAAATACGTTTTTAAACATTGCAAAATGCGTTTTTTTTCATTTTGACCCCTCATACTTTCACACCTCATAACTTTCTTATTTTCGATTCATTTAAAACGATTTAAAGTGCTATATAGGAGCGCCAGCTGAAGTTCTACCAATAGTCTTGGATCTCTAATAGCAAGAGAGCAACATACAACGAATTTTTTGAGTGTTTAGGAACCAGCTTTTGTGGTGTTCGATGGTTTCCTTTTTTGAGTTCTTAACCCTCTATATTTTGGGGGAGTCACAGCTTTCTCATTTCTAATCCGTTTTGGATGATTGTTAGTGTGACAGATGCGCCAAGAGGAGGGGCTCAAGTTTTGTTTGGACACCAGAAACAATGGAGCCCTCCCCTTGGATCCAGCCTGCCATGAGTGCTTAAATGTTCAGTCACCAGCCAGTTTACACTACCAGGGCCCAGTGTTTCTTTTAAGGACTTTTTTTGGTGCAGGCAAAGTAACAATAATCCAGAAAATAACTTATCCAAATTTGACTGCAAATTACACAAAGAAATAGAAAAAAACCAAAATCTTCCTATATTCTTGGCTTCCTAGTGGAACTTATCATAAAACCCTGGTGATTTGAATTTTTTTTTTTCCCAAAATTTGTCAAATTTATTCCTTTTTTTTTTCATGAAAAATCCTTTGTATAAGTTGAAATCATACTTTTCAGGTCCAAACTTCGCCAATAAAAAGAAAAGTTACCATGCCCACACAAATCTCAATATCATGTTTCTATACCGGGTATTAGGCTCAAATGCTTATTCTGACAGTTCTAGGTGCGTCCACCTTATTTAGGTTCTGGATTTTAATGTTCATCTGGGTTGTGGCCCGTTGGTTTCAGGAATTTTTTTTTTTTAAAGTTTATTTTTTTTGAAAATCATTTATTAATGCAAAAAAAAGGCTAAATGTGTTAAAAGTTTACATATAAATAACAATGCCATTAAATTTTAGCTTTTCCTTCAAATACAAGGATCATAGTCATTTTGATCATTCTGTCACAGAAGTAGTAGCAACATAGACATTGAAATGGTGAAAAAATGTTTGTGTTGTTCATGAGTACATAGCAGAGTCCTGCATTGGGCTTGACAACTATACCCATACCCGACCCACAGATGGGCATGGGTCAACTGTACCCACCCATTAGCCACCCATTACCCACCCATGGCACCTTGTCCATACCCATTACCCACCCAACTCATACCCATCAGTCCATCACCAAAATAAAGCTACTTAAGAGTACTTTGAAGTGTTTTTAAAAGGAGGGACA
>Ga0116231_10010620_pt1 | contig 14681 bp, 12 predicted proteins | sample S1TSphgellanicum_2_FD_89695 | JGI IMG/M metagenome (GOLD analysis project Ga0116231, IMG submission 89695) | Host-associated microbial communities from peat moss isolated from Minnesota, USA - S1T2_Fd - Sphagnum magellanicum MG | ecosystem: Host-associated > Plants > Peat moss > Unclassified...
CAGCATTTGCCCCCATCTTTCGGTCATGACCGCGTTTTCGCGCATGAATCGGCCGAGCTTCTCGTCGTCGAGATCATCGCCACGGCTCATGCTTTCGAAATGCTCGGCGACGGCGTCGGGGTTGAAGATGATCCGGTAGCCGGCGGCGCGCAATTTCAGGCACAGGTCGATATCATTGAACGCGACGCCGAGTTCGGCTTCGTCAAATCCACCCACCGCCTCGAAGGCTTTGCTGCGAACCAGCATGCAGGCCGCGGTAACCGCCGATACTTCGCGGGCGGTGATCGCCAGCGCCATATACCCTGCCGCGTTGCCATTCAGCCCGCGGAAGGCGTGGTCGGCGACACCGCCGACGCCCAGCACCACGCCGGCATGCTGCACGCCACCATTCGGATATAACAGCTTTGCGCCAACAGCGCCGGTATTCGGGTCGGTCAACGCCTCGTTCAATAATATGCGTAACCAGGATTTGCTCTGCACAAACACGTCATTGTTCAAAAACAACAGATACGGATAGCGCGCCGCCCGCACCCCGATATTATTGATCCGCGCGTAATTGAACGGCTCGGCGATCCGCATGATTTTGGTCGCTCCGGCATTCGCCTGCGCGGCGCAGAAGGCTTCCGCCGCCACACCTTCCGACCAATTATCCAGTAAAATAATTTCGTGCCGCAATTCCGCAGCCGCCTCTCTGATCGCAGAGACGCATTTTTCCGTCGATGCAATTTGATTTCGAAACGGTATGAGAATCGAAACCCCCGGATCCTCATTGGTGCTGAAATGGGTGCGGTAGCAGGTCAGCCCGCGGCGCCGGCTGACTTTCGCGCCAATATTCCGCCGCCGCAAATGCGATGCCACCGCCCGCTCGCCGGCCAGGCTCGCATACGGCTTTGCCTGTGTATTGCCGGCCGTCGAACCGGCCGAAATGCGCCAGTGATAGAGCATTTCAGCGACATGGTGGATTTCGCCCGGCTGCAGGCGTTCGGTCAATCGCAGCAAAAAATCATGATCCTGCGCCCCGTCGCAACGCGCATCGAAGCCACCGGCCTCGCGCGCCAGCAAAGTATCGACCATCACCAGATGGCAGATATAGTTATGCTCCAGCAACAGCCGGTAATTGAAGTCGGGCTTAAAGTTCGGCTCAAGAAAATGTCCCGCTGGATTTATTTTATCTTCGTCGGAATATAGCAGCCGCGCGCCGGTCGCCTGCCGCGCGCGCACCATGACTTCCAAAGCGTTCGGATCGAGCACGTCATCATGGTCGAAAAAAACCACTATCTCGCCCTGTGCCGCCGCCAAGGCGCGATTGGTCGCGGCACTGATCCCGCCATTCTCCGGCTGCACAAACCCGCGAATGCGCGGATCCCCTTGTTCCAGCTTCGTGATCATCTGATGCAGCCGGCGATCATTGCTGCCATCATCCACCAGGATCAGTTCCCAATGCGCATAGCTTTGCCCGATGACGCTATCGACGGCCGCCAGAAATGCCGCCGGATCAGGACGGAACACCGGGCACAGCACGGAGACCAGCGGCGCCCGTTTGATCTCGCCATAAAGGGCTGCGGCGCGCGGGCCGATTTTCGGCTGGTTCTGGCGCACCCAGGCCTGGTAATTCGACAGAGTATGCCGCTCCGCCGGCAAGGCCGCCCGCAAGTCTTGCCGCAAGGCATAAGCAAACCGAAATAATTCATCGGCCCGCTCAATCAGCGCCGAGATACGCTGGCGCTCGCTTTCGGAAGGCAGGAACAATTCCATCGGGCTGTTGCGCAGCGCGAGCCTGCCGGGCATCGCATGCACCTCCAGCCGCACCGGCCGGCCACGGCAGAAGGCCGGCGGCAGGGCGAAGACGAAACCGCAGGATGCATCAATGGCGCCGGCGCCGGCGAGGTCGGCACGGAACTGGTCGGCCTGCGCTTCGGCAACCTCCTGGCCGTCGATCGAGAGCAGAACCCTGGCGCCACCGCATCTGCCACCGCTGCGACGATCGACCCGCAGCGCCCAACCCTGGATCATGCCGTCGACGAGGCCATCGAGCACCCCATCGACCGGCAAAGCTGTGCTGATGACGAAATGGATTTCCCGATACATCCGGTTCTCGGCGTCCGGCAGTTGGATCGGCTCGGCCGCCAGGGTTGAGAATGCCAGCCGGTGGCGCAGCCCATCCCTGAATCGCGCCGGCACCTGATAATCAAAGCCGACGGCGTTGCTGGGAAGTTGCAGATGCCCAAGATCAGTCCGCGGCAGATCGCAATCGATCACCTCGATCAAATTGCCGTCGATGGTCACCCGCATGGCCAACGACGTGCCAGGATCAAGCCGGTTGATCGCCCAGCCCTGGATGACACCGTGATCGATATGCTCCAGCGCGCCGAAGATCAGTTGGCCCTGGGCAGCGCGTGTTTTCGGCAATGACATTTTCGGACCTGATCATTCTCCCGGCACAACCATAGGATGAATTAAATGATCAGGTCTATCCCTTAAATGGTGGCCGTAAGCTGGGGCCGGCCCATCCGGGGCGAAAACTAGCCATCCCAGCCGTCATGCCCGAACCATGGCCGGTAGCCGCGGCGCTTGGGCAGCTTCCAGGGTTCGCCAAACTTCTCGTCCCATGCCGGCGGTTCGAACTTTACCAGGCCGGCATTGGGATAGAATGTGAACTCCCCGAATTTTATGCCGTCACCGGTCGAATAGAGGTCGACACGGACAAAATCAAACGGCGCGCCCAGCGCTTCCGCCAGCCGGATCATCTCGCTCATTTCTTCCGGCCTGGCAACAATATCGCCGGCCGGCGCGACGTAGCGGAGATTTAACGGCGCCCAGTCGCGGGTATAAAAATTCTGTCTGTGCGCGCTATATCTGTTCTGATCTATCTGAATATAATGCACCTTGCCGTGATAGACGAAAAACTTGTAATCGTCCGGCACGCCATCGCCGGACAGCCTTATCATCCGTTCAACCAGCACCTGCGGTGCAATGTTCCGATAGCCCCATTCACGGAACCGGTGCGCATGCGATAATCGTAGCAGCGTGGTCATCGAATGGACGATGGCGTCTCTGTCGATATCGGCTTTTGAGTGAACGAAAATATGCTCACCGGAGCCGTGATTGACCTTGATGACAAAAGGCGGCTCCAACTGTTCGAACGGAATTTCCGCCGGATCCCGCCCCGCCCACAAGGTCTCGATGACGTGATCCTGCCCGATCTGCGCCGCAACCAACGCCTTGACCGCTAGTTTATCCGCATGGGTCGAGAAGCGCGGATCGCGCTGGTAGAGCTTGCGCCAGTTGATTTTCTCGTTGAAGGTTTTCGGCGTCTTGAGATTAAGCCTGGTTTCAAAACTTTTTTGATACTGCAGCATTATCGCCGCGCGGTCGGGTAACCGGTCGACGTCGCGCCAAGGCAGACCGCTTAAGCTACTGCTGTACAGTTCCTTAAGGCGGTCTAGTATCCTATTCAATTCACGCTGCATCATGCGAGCCCCGCTCACGTTGAGACCGTAACGACTCTTGATCACGGCGAGCTCAAACCTTTACAATTTTAAGTGGAAGCCCTCAATCTTAAAAAGGGGCACGCAACAGATTTTTACAATTCAGTGGCGGGCTGCGCCAACACCGGTGGCATGCTGCTTCGCTTCAGCCCTTGCAGTTATCCGGTGCCTTCAAACCGGCGAAGCGGTCATGGATCCATCCGGCAACCGTGTCGCTCGACTTGATCGCGATGGCAAGATGACCGGTATCGACCTCCTGATAGTCCAGCACTTCATGTCTGGCGCAGACCGCAGCGGCGAAGCTGCGGGTGAAATGCGGCTCGACCGTCGTATCGGAACTGCCTTGAACGATCAGAAGCGGCGCGCCGGGGGCAACCTCGCCCGGCGAATTTTCGCTAAGCAGCGCCGGCCAGGGGGGCGTTTCATTCGGATTGCTGCTGCGAAAAACCGGGTTGAGCGCGGAGGCCGCATGGATCGCGTCGATCGCCTGCCCCAGCGTGTTGATGCATTTGGTCACGGTGTTCTGCACCGCCGGCACCGCCTGAGGGTAGACGATGCTGGTGAGCGGCACATCATAGGTCTTCGCCCAGCTATAATAGACATAGGCGGCCAGCAGCCTGCCGCTATTGCTGCGGAAGGGTTCGGTGAGCTCGATATTCATATTGGTCGGCGGCGCCGCGGCGGCGATTCCGGCAAGCTTCAGCTCGGGCGCATAGCGCGCAGCGATCTGCCCGGCGAACAACGCTGCCTGGCCGCCCTGGGAATGGCCCCACACCACGTAATCGCCGCTGATATCGGCGCCCGGCAGCGTGCGGGCCGCGCGAACCGAATCGATAATCGCGCGGCCCTCACCCTCGCCGATGAGATAAGGATGAATTCCCGGCGCGCCCAGACCCGGATAATCGGTGGCGGTGACAATATCACCATCCGAGATGAAGGCGCCAAGCCCGGGAATCGACTGCGCCAGGCTCAGCCCGCCAAGGCTGCCGGTATCCAGCGACGGTGCGCAGCCTTGCGCGATGCCGGTCGTGGGATGCGCCCATGCGACAATATTCCGGCCGCGCGCCGGTGCCGGGGCCAGCGGAATGTAGATGACGCCGGAGACCGGGATCGTATCGCCATGAACATCCGTGGAGTTATACATCACCCGATAGGCGGCGGCACCCGGCACCGTCGGGCTGTACGGCGCCACGGCAATCAGCGTTCCCGGCGGCGCGCCCGGCACCGGCGGATTTTCATAAAACGACGTCGCTTGCGGAATGCCACAGGCGGTCAACGTCAGAACGGCAAGCATCACTGCAAATTTCATTCGGATTTTCCGGCAATAATCGGTGCATGCTGCTCGGCCGGAACGCGATGAAATTTCCCGCCGCGCAGATAGATTTTCAGCGCCTGCCAGTGAATGGCCGCAATCACCTTCATCGGCGTCAGCGGCATTTGCAGCAACAGGGCAAGCAAGGCGCCATCTGAAAACGGACGCGCCGCCAGCCGCATGGTGGCGGTCAGCCGTTTCACCTCGGCGCCGTATTCAATGGACACGGTAAATTTCTCGGCGGGTTGGGTAAAGGCGAAGCGATAGCCGCCTTGCATGTCGAAAAACGGTGAAACATGCATGGTTTTGCGCGCGGTCTGGCGGATGACCGGGCTATCGCCCGGTACCGGCATCAAATAGCCGATTTGATCCCCAAAGGTGTTCTTCACCTGGTGCAGCACCGCACCCAAACGGCCTGCTGCATCATGGCAGAAATAGAAACTGATCGGATTGAAGCTGTAGCCGAGCACCGAAGGCATCGTCATGAACGTTATTTTGGCGCCGTATTCGTCCAGCCCCTCTGCCGCGAGCGCGGATTCGACAAAAGCGCGCAGCGGAGAGCCATCGCGAAAACCGTGATCCTTGTCGCGGATCGCGGTGATCGCGAAACGGTTATGGGAAAATAGTTTCGAGCGCGCCGCCAACGCATCGATATGATCAAGATCGACCGCCAGCATCCATACCCGATAATCAAAGCGGTGCTGAAACGGGCTGTGCCGGACATGCGCGACCCGCCCGGCATAGAGCGTCGGGCCCGCTGTCACGCCGCTTGCCATGGCGCCTTGACCCCCAGCGCATTGGCGATCCTTACCGCCGAGGCAATGCCATCCTCATGAAAACCCCATTTTGTCCAGGCGCCAGCGAACCAGAATTTCTCCACACCCTGAATCTGCTCCAAATTCTCCTGCGCATGGATCGCCGCCGCATCGAACTGCGGATGCCGGTAGATCTTGCGCAGCAAGATTTTGCCCGGATCGATCGGGATGTTCGGATTCAGGCTGACCAATAGCGGAAGCTTCGTCTTCATGCCCTGCAGCAGGTTCATCCAATAGGTCAGGCAAATGGCCTGGTCATGATCGGCTCTGCCTTGGCTCAGATAGTTCCACGATGACCATGCAAGTTTTCGCCGCGGCATCAGTGCTGCATCCTGATGCAGCACGGCAACATTATCCTGAAAGGTGATGGCGCCCAGCAGCGCCGTCTCCTGCGGCGTCGGATGGTCGATCATCGCCAGCGCCTGGTCGGCGTGACAGGCGAAAATGATCTGCGAAAAAACCGCCGAACCTTGCGCCGTCTCCACCACCGCGCCCTCCGCGCTGCGGCGGATTTTTTGCACGCGCGCCGCCAGCCGCATGCCGGCGCCAAGATCCCGCAGCACCCGCTCGACATAGACCTTGGAGCCGCCGGTGACGGTTCGCCATTGCGGCCGGTCATTGATTTTCAGCAGACCGTGATTGACGAAAAACCGGATGAAGCTTTTTGCCGGAAACGCCTTCATGCCATCGACCGACCCCGACCAGATTGCCGCACCCATCGGCAAAATATAGTCTTCCACGAAGCCGTCGCTGTAGTCATTTGCAACCAGATACGCGCCGAGGCTTGGACTGGCCGTGCCGCCAAGCAATGCCGGCGCCTGTTTGTTGAAGCGCAGAATATCGCTCACCATGCGCCAGAATCGGCGTTTCAAAATATTTGCCGGCTGCGCGAAAAGCTGCTTCAAATCGCCGCCGGCATATTCATAGGCGGCGTTGTTCTTCGATACCCCAAAGGACATGTTGCTTTCATGCGAGGCAACGCCAAGCGCATCGAAAAACCCCACGAGATTCGGGTAATTGACATTATTGAACACGATGAAGCCGGTATCCACCGGGATTTCCTCGCCATCCAGCGTGACAATCTGCGTATCGGCATGGCCGCCGGCCCGCAGCTCGGATTCGAACAGCGTCACGTCGAATTCATTCCGCAGCAGCCAGGCGGCGGAGAGTCCCGAGATACCGGCGCCGATCACGGCAACCCGCTGCCGCGTTTCATTCATCCTTGTCACCCAAAGTTCGGCTGCCGGTCAGTTCCTTATATGCCGCCAATGCCCGTTCACGCCCGTCCGCCAGGCTGATGATCGGATGCGGATAGCTGTCGCCCAGCTTGATGTTCGCGGCGTCCAGCACCGCCGCATCCGCTTCCCACGGGGCATGAATAAACTTGTCCGGCATGGCGCTCAGCTCCGGCACAAATTTCCGAACATAACACCCGTCCGGGTCGAATTTTAGCCCCTGCAGCACCGGATTGAAAATTCGAAAATACGGCGCGGCGTCGGCGCCGCAGCCGGCCACCCATTGCCAGTTGCTCGCATTCGAGGCGAGGTCCGCATCCACCAGCGTGTCCCAGAACCAGGCCTCACCCTGCTGCCAGGGGATCAGCAGATGCTTGGTAAGGAACGAGGCGCAGACCATCCGAATCCGGTTGTGCATCCAGCCGGTCTGCCATAATTGCCGCATGCCGGCGTCAACAATCGGAATCCCGGTCAAGCCGCGCTGCCAGGCGCGCAACGCCGCGCTATCCTCGCGCCATGGCAGCTTGGCGAATTCGGCGCGCAGCGGCTGCTCCGGCATGTCCGGATGGTGCCAGAGCAGATAAGCCCCGAACTCCCGCCAGAGCAGCTCTTTCAGAAATGTCTCCCGCCCTTGGCCGGCCGCCGCCGAAACGCCGGCCGCCCGCCAGATCGCGGCGGCGGAAATTTCGCCGAAATGCAAATGCGGGGAAAGGCCGGATGTGCCGTCTTCGCCCGGAATGTCGCGGGCGGTTTTATAGCCGTGCAGCGCCTGGCGGATAAAGCGCCGGAGCCGCTTCTCGGCGCCGGCCTCGCCCGGTTCCCAGGCGGCCCGCATGCCGCCGGCCCAATCCGGCTTGCCCGGCGTCAATTGCCAATCATCCAGCCTGTCGCTGGCAACACCCGATGGGCTCACGATCAGCTTCGGTGCCGGGATCGCCTCGGCCGGCGGTCCCTGATCAAAACAGGCGCGGGAAAACGGCGTGTAGACGCCGTAGACGCCGCCGGTCTTGGTCGTGATATTTTCCGGCGGAAACAGCAGTGCCGAGAGCTGCCGGCGCAAAGCGATGCCGGAGCGCTTCAGCTGCTCCGCGATGTCCCGGTCCTGCGCCCGTGCCCAAGGCTCAAATCTTCGCCCGGCATAAATCTCCGCGGCTTGCACTTCAGCCGCCAGCGCCGGAATGATGACGCCGGCATCGCCACGCCGTAAAATCAGTTCGCCACCGCACGCCGCAATCGCCGCTGCCAAAGCCCGCAGGGAATAATGCAGCCACCAGCGGCTGGCGCCGCCCATCCGCCAGTTTCCGGCCGCTGCTTCATCCAGCACATAGACCAAAGCGGTCTTATCGGCGGCGTGCAGCGCCGCGGCCAAACCCGGATTATCGGCCAGCCGCAGATCATTTCGAAACCAGAATATATTGACCGTCACCGCGGGTAAAATCTGTTCTTAAAGCGGCGTGAATTTGGCCGCCGAGATGATCGGACCGGTGGCCTGGCCGGTCGGCGATCCGCCGGCCGGTTCGATTGATACGGCGAGCTCCGCGGCGGCGATATTGCCGCTCAACTGCGCCGCCGGAATGCTGACGGTAACGGCGCGGTCGCTGGCCAGCAGCCCGAGCGCCGCCGGCTTGTTGCCGGGGGTGATCAGCCACAGCTCTGCCGATTTGCCTTCCGGCACCACCACCTGGGCCGGGTTGATCACCAGCTGAACGCCGGTATTCGTCTGCTCCGCGGTCGCAACAAAAACGCCTTCATGCTGGGAGACCAGGGTCGCCGTCGCCACCGGCGGCGCCGGCGGGGTTGAGGTCAGCACCGCGACCAGCGCCACCGCCAAGGCGGCGCCCACCAAACCGCCAACCAGCCCGAAATTCCGCCAGAACCGCAAATTGTTCCAGATACCGCTGGCCGCCGGGGCCGGCGCGATTGCCGCTTCAATCGCCGGCCAGATCCGCGCCGGCGGCGCCACGTCTTCCACCGCCTCGGCCATCGGCAACAACCGGGCTTCCCACTGGCGCACCGCATTGTCAAAGCGCGTACCGCCCTGGCGCTGCGCCACCACATGCGGCAGTTGCGCCACCGTCAGCAGGCCCAGCACATATTCGGCCGCCAGCATTTCCATATCGTCGTCGGGGGGATCGAACTCGAAACTGCCGCTCATGATTCCAGGCAGTCCTTCAGCCGCATCAAGCCGCGCCGGATCAGGCTTTTCATCGAACCCAGCGGCATGCCGGCGGCTTCGGCCAGCCGCTCATAGGTCTGGCCGCCAAAAAATGCCGCGCGGATGGCGCTCGCTGCCCGGCCGTCCAGCGCCTCAAGACAGGCGCCAAGCCGCTCCGAGGTCTCGGTCGTGGCCAAAGCCGCATCCGCCAGCGGCGAAAGATCGGCGATCTCCGCCGCCTCATCAAGCCCGCCGAAACGCGGCTTCCTGGCGCGAAGGCGGTCCAAAGCGCGGTTGCGGGCGATGCTTGCCAGCCAGCTTATCGGGCTGACGCCGCGCTCCGCATCAAACTGGCCGGCCTTGTTCCACACGGTGAGGTACACCTCCTGCAATACATCCTCGGCTTCCGCTCGATCAGACAAGATACGTAAACAGATGCCAAATAGTTTCGCACTCGTGCGGCCATAGAGATTCTCCAGCGCCGCCCGGTCGCCGCGTGAAACGCGATGGAGATACGCGGTAAGTTCGCCGGCGGCGGTGTTCATGCGGCGTTTATCTGGGCAAGGCGCGTGGTAAAATCCATAGGCGTCGAACGTTCTCCCCGTAACGCGTTGATGAACCGGAGAATCACGGCCCCGCACGATTTCCAAATTTTGTTCGTAGTCGCAAGCTCGGGATCAATCAATCAGCAGAAAAAATTCGCGCCGAAGCATCTACCGCCAGGTTGTTAACGTAGCTGTGATCGTTGTAATGACTGAAGTTTTAAACACATGCCGCACACCCTGCTCATCTTATTGTTTTTACTTGTTTTTCTCGCCGCCGTGATGGCCGCCGCCTGGGCGGCGCAGCGGGCGATGCGCAATGCCGGCTGGGTGGACGTGTTCTGGACGTTCGGTACCGGTGCGGCCGGCGCGATTGGGGCATTGGCCGGCGGCTTGTCGGCGCGCTCCGCCTTGGCCGCGGCGCTGGTCATTATCTGGGCCTTGCGGCTCGGCCTGTATATTCTAAGCCGCACCCACGGCATCCCGCATGAGGATGCCCGCTACGCCCGCTTCCGGGCCGAATGGGGTGCGGCTTTCGAACCGCGGATGTTCGGGCTGTTAATGGTGCAGGCGGTGGCGGCCTGGCCGCTGGCCCTTGCGGTGGCGCTGGCGGCGTGGTGCCCGGCCCCGTTAAGTGGCGTATCATTGCTGACCGGTCTTCTGATCGCCGTCATCGCGGTCGCGGGCGAGGCGCTGGCCGACCGGCAAATGCACCAGTTCCGGCATGACCCGGCGAATAAAGGCAAGGTTTGCGATGTCGGACTCTGGGGCTGGAGCCGGCACCCGAATTATTTCTTCGAATGGCTGTACTGGCTCGCCTACCCGGCTCTGGCATTGGGCGGCTTCTGGCCCTGGGGCTGGCTCGCCTTTCTCGCCCCCGCCTTGATGTTCGTTCTGCTGACCAAAATCTCCGGCGTGCCGATGCTCGAGCGCGAGATGCTGGCCTCGCGCGGGGAGGCCTATCGCGCCTATCAACATCGCGTGCCGGCTTTTTTCCCGCGCCCGCCAAGTCCCCATACCCCAGCCCATCCTCATGCCGGAGCGTAGCCCATGAAACTTTCTGAAGCCGCCTCCTACCTGGCCGAGCGCCTGCCGGTGCCGGACCTGCTGATCCGGGCCGGCATTAGCGGCATGGTCGGGCGGACCGATCGCTCGCTCGGCAGCGGCGCGGCGGTGCCGGCCGACCGCTTCGCGCAGGACATGGATAACTACCCGATCGCCATTCACACCGACACCGCGAATGCCCAGCATTACGAAGTGCCGCCGGAATTTTTTGAACTGGTGCTGGGGCGTCACCTCAAATACTCGTCCTGCTATTACGAAGATCCGGCCGACGATCTGGACACCGCCGAAGCCAATGCCTTGATGCGCACGGTCGCCGCCGCCGGCATTGCCGACGGCCAGCAGATTCTTGAGCTTGGATGCGGCTGGGGCTCGCTCAGCCTGCATATGGCGGAGAATTTTCCGAAATCCCGGGTCACCGCGGTTTCCAACTCGCACTCGCAACGGATGTTCATCGAAAATACCGCCGCCGCCAGGGGCCTGCAGAATTTGCGCGTGATCACCTGCGACATGAATGATTTTGTCGCCGACCAGCGCTACGACCGGGTAGTGTCGGTTGAGATGTTCGAACACATGGCGAACTGGCGGGCGCTGTTCACCAAGGTAAAATCCTGGCTGCAACCGAACGGCCGGGTGTTCATCCATGTCTTCACCCATAGCGCCGCGCCCTACCGGTTCGACGCGTCGGAAAAAGCCGATTGGATCGCGCAGCATTTTTTCACCGGCGGCATCATGCCAAGCCATGGGCTGATGCATTGCTTTCCGGATCTGTTCACCGCGGAGGCGGAGTGGCGCTGGAACGGCACCCATTACGCGCATACCGCCCGCGACTGGCTGAACAATTTCGACCGCAATGCCGCTGCCATCATGCCGGTCTTGCGGTCAACCTACGGCGCCGATGCAGCTCTTTGGAAGCGCCGCTGGCGAATGTTCTTTCTGGCGACCGAAGGCCTGTTCGGCCATGCCGGCGGCAAATCCTGGGGGATCAGCCAGTACCGCCTGAAACCGGTTTGACGCCGCCCCGGCCATGCGCGCCTTGCATTATGCAGCCGCAATGACTCACACCCAGTGGCGTTAGGGTTTGACTCTCATCCATCCCATCGTCGTGCCGGCGAAGGCCGGCAACAGCCCCATGCTATCTGTAAGCAAACCCCGGCCACCTGGTATCAGATGATTTCCCTTGAACCTGTCTCGCACTGACATGAACCCGGCGCCCCGATGAACCTCAACTTTTTCCGCCTTGCGGCGCATCCGGACAAGCTGACCGAGGCATCCAACACCATTGCCCTGGTGCTGGCCAGCAACACGCCGTTCTACCCGCTTTATCTGTATTTCATCCTCGGCCGCGCCGGCCTGCCCTGGCTGTTATTCGCCGGCGCATCCTTCCCATTTTTTTGCCTGACCTTATGGATCGCGCGGCGCAACGGCGTTTACGGGCGGGTCTGGCTGAGCCTTGCGGCAACCTTGAACTCGGTCTACGTCACCTGGCTTCTGGGCGAGGCGTCAGCCACGGCCCTTTTTCTTATTCCCTGCATCAGCCTTGCGGTTTTAAGTTTCCGCAGAACCGAGCGGTGGCCGATGGCCATCTGTGCGGCCCTGCCCTTCATCCTGTTCTATTTCCTGCAAGGCCATTTTCCGCCAGCCCCCGCGACCTATTCAACCGCCAATTATCATTCCCTGCTGATCCTCAACGAGGTCTCGGTCGCATCAATTTCGGCTGTCCTGGCTTACGTTTTTGGCAAGGCGCACGCCGATGCAGCGGTGGCTGCAAGCTGACGCCTGCGGCTATCGCTTCACCACGCGTTTCGCCACATAGCCGGCCAGCGAGGCGACGCCGGTGACCACCGCGCCCCAGGCGATGTCCATAACGGATATGGAATATGTCCAGTTTTTGATTACCGCCAAATTTGTTAAATCATAGGTTGCATAGGTGAAAATTCCAAAGGCGGCGCCATAGGCAAGGGCGCTGGCGGCACTGGCGGCGAGCTGCAGAACAAAAATTTGAATGCCGAGAATCTCAAGCAAATAGAAGGCAACCCCAGGTAGCCACCGGACCTGCGGGGCCAAAATATCGCCAAGTTGATCACGATAAATGCCGGTGGTATGGGTCAGCCAGACCGCGTCCATTGCAAGAAAAACAATCAGGGTCACAACATAGGGAATAAATCGGCGCATGCTTGCTGTATATGACAGGAAACCGCAAACTGCCACCGCAAAAGCCGGTCATCCGAAATTTGCGCGGCAATAACAATTTGCATTTTTTGTTATAAGCCTGCATCCAAACCGGTCCAGGAAACGTAACTCTGACTTAACGATTACGGTATCGGGCCGGATCGAAACCGATGCGCATATTTTTTGTTGGGAAGCAGCAGCGAATGAGTGAATCAGCGGTCAGCGGTCTGAAATATCCGGCCCAGCCGCGTGACAAGCGTCTGCAGCTTGGATTGCAACTCGGCCATCTGGTCCGGGTCGGCCATCTCACCGTGCAGCTCCCCAGCGGCGATACCCACACATTCGAAGGCTCCGAACCCGGCCCGGCCGCCACGCTGATCATCAACGACCCGCGCACCATCGCCAAGACCGTCTATGGCGGCAGCCTCGGCTTCTCCGAGGCCTATTTGAAGGGCTGGTGGGATAGCCCGACGCTCACCGAAATGCTGCAGCTCGGAACCGCCAATGAAGCCAGTTGGGACGCGATGATCGACGGCAAGCCGTGGATGCGATTCCTCTCAAAGATGATGCATAAATTGCGGCCGAATACGCGCCGCGGATCGAAACGCAACATCTCCGATCATTACGATCTCGGAAATGATTTCTACCAGCTTTGGCTCGATCGTTCGATGACCTATTCGGCAGCGATTTTCGCCGGCGGCGCCAACAGCCTGGAGGCCGCGCAGCAGGCCAAGATGCGCCGCATCTGCAACCAATTGCAGCTGGCACCTGGCAAAAAATTGCTCGAGATCGGCTGCGGCTGGGGAAGTTTTGCCGAGCTCGCCGCCAGTGAATTCGGCGCCGACGTGGTGGCGATCACGCTCTCGCGCGAGCAACTGGCCTACGCGCAGGCGCGCATCGCCCAAGCCGGGCTTAGCCATAAGGTCGAGCTGCGGCTACAGGATTATCGCGACGTCAAAGGCAGCTTCGACGCCATTGCCTCGATTGAAATGATCGAGGCCGTGGGTGAGGAATATTGGCCCACCTATTTCTCCACCCTGCATGCCAGGCTGCGTCCGGAGGGGCTTGCCTGCATCCAGGCCATCACCATCGCGGAGCGCTATTTCGAAGGCTACCGTACCGCAGCGGACTTTATTCAACGCTATATATTCCCGGGCGGCATGCTCGCCTCCCCGTCCCGCTTGCGCAAGGAGACCGAGCGCGCCGGCTTGTCGTGGCGCAATGCGCATTGGTTCGGCCAGGATTACGCCGAAACGCTGCGACAATGGCAACACGCCTTCCAGACCGCCTGGCCAAAAATCGCCGAACTGCCAGCCACGAAAACCCGCTATGACGCGCAGTTCAAACGGCTATGGGAATATTACCTGGCCTTGTGAAGCCGGTTTCCGCGCGCAGTGGACAGATGTAGGGCACATCCTAATCGGACGTTGAAGCGGTAACGCCCTCCGGTATATTCTAGACCGGTGCGGCAGCACCTTGCAGCTGCAGCGGGGTGCCGGCGAAGGCGGTGCCGGTGACGCGGTAATTGCCGGCATCGGCGAATAACGCCCGCAGCAATCTGTTGTTCAACGTGTGGCCGGTCCGGCTGCCGATGAAGCGGCCCACCAGCGGCGCGCCGGCCAGCGCCAGATCGCCCACCACATCGAGCAATTTATGGCGCACAAATTCGTCCCGCCAGCGCAGGCCTTCGGGGTTCACCACCCTGCTCTCTTCGACCACGATCGCATTCGCCAGACTGCCGCCTTTGGCGAATCCGGCCTGTTTCAGCGCTTCGATTTCGCTGGCCATGGTGAAGGTCCGGGCGGAAGCCAAATCCATCGCAAAACTCTCCGGCGTCAGGCTGACGCTCAGCGCCTGGCGGCCGATGGCGGCCGACGGAAAATCGATCGCCAGAGACAAA